>Ga0123334_1000101_pt1 | contig 101269 bp, 77 predicted proteins | sample BiotimSIPDNA_FD_89706 | JGI IMG/M metagenome (GOLD analysis project Ga0123334, IMG submission 89706) | Anaerobic biogas reactor microbial communites from Washington, USA - Biogas_R1 time_0 SIP DNA | ecosystem: Engineered > Bioreactor > Anaerobic > Unclassified | place: Washington, USA...
AAATCACTTAAAATAACCCGTTATTCCTGCGTGATTTTGCATTGAATCTTACTGTTTACAAGCGGTCTGAACTCAAAAATAAAGTCGAACTCAGGTTATTAAGACGCATTGGAATATGAACTTCGTTTAGCGGGTATCCCATTGGAACGAGAAAAAGAATTTGTTGTAAATTACAAAGAGACAATATCATAATGAACACGAAACGTTCCGATAACAATCGGAATAATATTCGTGCATTAGTGGCCATTCTATCAAAAAAGCTGTTGAATTTTCCCTTCCTTCGAGTTGAGGCTAAGTAAAGATTATTAAGTGTCAACCCCAATCATGAAGTGATCCCTACTAAACCACTATTTTACAATATATTGAGTCTCCTTTCAAGGTTTTAAGAATTTCACTACATTTACCACAATGGAAAAGAACAATCAACTACCGGTATACAGTCTGCAAACTTTTAGTTCTCCTGAGCGAAGAAGCCAGCAATTCCAAGTTGAAGTTTTCGACGCCAAACGACATTTCAAAGTTATGTACCCACACCGTCACGATTTTTTTGAAGTGTTGTTTTTGTTAAAGGGTTCCGGTTACCATATCATTGATAATAATAAGTATAAGATTGAACCCCCTTGCATTTTTTTCCTTTCGCCCGGGCAAGCTCACAAGTTAGAGCTTTCGCATGATATAGACGGGTATATTTACATTTTCACTTCAGACTTTTACCAAATCGACCGTTCAAACCCGAACCGACTTATAGAATTTCCTTTTTTTTACACAATCCATCAAAACAACCCACCCCTGAATTTTACAAATTGGGATGAGGTTACCTTTCTCGACCTGCTTTTCAAAAAAGCGATACAGCTTATTTCTGATAAAAAAGGAACCAATACTGAACTTTTTCGTGCCTTGCTTGATACAATATTAAATTATTGTGCGCTGATCTACCCCACCGACGAGAGTATGCTTATTAAAGGCAAAGGACATCTTTTGGTAAAAAGGTTTTATCAGCTTTTGGAAGAAAGATACCGTGAAAACCTTACCGTTAACGATTACGCCGACCAGCTATCGGTAAGTGCAAACCACCTTACACAAACCATGAAACACCATACCGGACGTACTTCGCTCGACATAATCAAATCGAAACAACTTCTAGAAATAAAACGGTTATTGGTGCACACCAACCTGGGGGTCTCTGAAATTTCAAACCAAATGAATTTTTCCGACCAATCGTATTTTACCAAATTTTTCAAAAGGGAAACAGGGATATTGCCATTGGCCTATCGGAATTTAAATATGAAATAAACCAAAACTATAAGCCAAATATTTCGTTCATAATTTCCTGAATTATAATAATATTTTACAAGATACTATCTTTTGAAAAAAAACAACACCCACGAAAAATACCTAAAATAATTGATTTTTGGCTATCAATTCACCAAATTATTTTATTGCTTTGTATCCATATTAATAAGCAATGAAACTTACGCTTCAACATTTTAAATTTTAAGAGATCAAACAATTTAAAAAATAAAAAATGGCAAATTACTTCAACTCAATCCCACTTCGTATCCAATTGGAACAGTTGGGAAAATGCGATTTCATGGACAATTCTGAATTCGCTAACGGTGTAGAAAAACTTATCGGCAAGAAAGTAGTCGTATTAGGTTGCGGCGCCCAAGGCTTAGCTCAGGGGCTTAACATGCGCGACAGTGGTTTGGATGTATCGTATGCATTGCGCAAAATCGAGATCGACGAAAAGCACATTTCTTATGTAAACGCCACAGAAAACGGCTTCAACGTTGGTACATTTGAGGAAATGATCCCAACAGCTGACCTTGTACTCAACCTTACCCCCGATAAATATCACACCCCCGTAGTAAATGCAGCCATGCCTTTAATGAAAAAAGGCGCATGCCTTTCATACTCACATGGATTCAATATTGTTGAGGAAGGAATTCAGATTCGCCCCGACATTACAGTTGTAATGGTTGCCCCAAAATCACCGGCATCTGAAGTTCGTGCTGAATATTTGCGTGGTTTTGGTGTTCCAACCCTCATTGCTGTACACCGTGAAAACGACCCTAACGGCGATGGGTTCGAAATTGCCAAAGCTTACTGCGTTGCCACTGGCGGACACAAAGCAGGCGTTTTACATTCGTCGTTTGTTGCTGAAGTAAAATCAGACTTAATGGGCGAACAAACCATACTTTGCGGAGTTCTTCAAACCGCATCGATCCTTTGCTTTGACAAGATGATTGCCAAGGGTATCAATCCTAATTATGCATCAAAACTCGTTCAGTACGGATGGGAAACCATTACCGAAGCGCTCAAACTTGGTGGCATTACAAACATGATGGATCGTCTGAGCAATCCTGCAAAAATTGAAGCTTTCAAATTATCAGCTGAGCTGAAACGCATTATGCGCCCACTTTACGAAAAACATATGGATAACATCATGAGTGGAGTATTTTCTTCAACAATGATGAAAGACTGGGCTAATGGCGATAAAGACCTTCTAACATGGAGAGCAGCTACTGCTGAAACAAATTTCGAAAAAACCCCTGCCGGCGATATGAAAATAACCGAACAGGAATATTTCGACAACGGCACCCTGATGGTTGCTTTTATCAAAGCAGGGGTTGAACTCGCTTTCGAAGTTATGACTGAAACCGGAATCAAAGCCGAATCAGCTTATTACGAATCACTTCACGAAACTCCACTAATTGCAAATACTATCGCCCGCAAAAAACTATATGAAATGAACCGGGTGATTTCAGACACTGCTGAATATGGTTGTTACCTGTTCGACCATGCTGCTCGCCCACTTTTGGCCGATTTTATGAACAAAATCGATACCGATGTGATTGGTAAAAACTTCAATGAAGGCAAGAGCAACCATGTCGACAATCTTGAATTGATTGCTATAAATGAAGAAATAAGATACCACGAAGTTGAAATGGTTGGTGCCGAATTGCGCAGCGCCATGGAGTCGATGAAAGCAATTATTACTGAATAGTATACTAAGAATTCTGTCAACAACTGTTAAAACCTGTTTCATGTTTACCTTGAAACAGGTTTTTTTATTCTTCTTTTTCGTTTGTGAAAAATGTATTACTTTGCAACTTAATACGCTGAGGGGAAAATAAATGAAGACTACACGAAATAAGACTGCATCGGTTGGCTATCTATTATTGTTAATGGTTGCATTATTGCTATTCAGCCAATGCAAAATATATACAGCATACAAAGATATATTGTCGCTTCACCACGAAGAACTCACTTCGGATGAAAAAGGAAAGCCACGGCTCGAATATTTCAATTCAATCCCAATTATCCATGTTTATGGCAGCCCTTATGAAATGGGATTTCAATATGGCTCATTATTGAAAAGTCAGCTGAATTCACTGTCGGAATTGGCGCGCGATCTTTTTTCTGCAAAAAGACTTAACGAATTTATGTCTATCGCTAAGGCTGCAAGTACAAACCTTCCGCCAGCAATGTTTGAAGAAATCAAGGGCATGGCCGATGCATCCGGAGTCGACCTTAATGATCTGTTAGCTATAAATCTGGTGCCGCGAACCAATTGCAGCACGCTTGCCGTTTGGGGAGATGCAACTACCGACGGACATTTAATTATGGGCAGAAATGCCGACTATTCTTTTAAAAATGTTAACAAGGCATTAGGAATTTTGGTCGTCAAACACCCTGAAAAAGGATTGGCAACCGTTACTTCTTCTTTTTTAGGTATGATTGGTGGGTTTAGTGGCATGAACGAGAAAGGGGTTAGCTACGGGAACATGCTATCACACAATGGCAAAGAAAAAAAATACGACACCCGAGGTTTGTCAATTCAAATTTTGCTACAACTTGGGGGGCAACAATTTAGCAATGCCCGTGAGATGGCTCGTTTCATGTCGGGACAAATTCAGATTACACCCAATAATGTTATGTGTGCTGACAATAATGAAGCTCTTGTTATTGAATGTGCACAAACCCAAAGTGCAATCCGCGAAGGACAAAAAGGGGTTCTCAGTGCCACAAACCATTTTGTAACCCCCAGCCTGTGTTCGAAACACACAAACTGTGAACGCTTTGCTACATTAATGCAACATGCCCGAAAGAATTACGGGAATTATACTGTTGAAAAAGTACAAGAAGCCATGCATTTAGCCCGCATGAAAGGAAAAAACCTTCAGTGCGTAATATTTGAACCCGAATACAAAACAATTCACTTAAGCATTAATAAGGTGCCTGCATCGAAAGGACCATTTACAACAATAAAAATCGAAGAACTACTTAATAATTAATCCGCCTTAGCAAGAAGCTCTTCCCAATATTCAACTGCCCTGCGAGTATGAGGGATTACAATAGTACCACCAACAAGGTTTGCAATAGAAAAAACTTCGAAGATTTCATCGGTCGATACGCCCTGTTCGTAACATTTACCGAGATGATATTTAATGCAATCATCACAGCGTAACACCATTGACGTAGCCAAACCTAACATTTCTTTTACCTTAACACTCAATGCACCATCCTGATAGGCAAGTGTATCAACACCATAAATGCGTTTCATTACTTTATTGTCAGATGCAAGAATCTTCTCGTTCATTTTTGTACGATAGACATTAAATTCATCAACAAGTTTTCCCATGTGCCTTAATTTTTAATTTCACAATTGAACAACAAAATACAAAAAGGGTTTTTTTGATAAGCCAAAAATTTGCTTTCTTTTTCTTCTACAATTAAAATGCATTTTTGCCTTTGTTGAAAATGTGGACATTAGCGAAACATTTTATATAATTGTATAATCTGAAAATTTGAAACTATGCTAAAAAAAATCCTACCATTAGTCATTATGCTTACAGCTGCTTTATTATGCTCTGCCCAAGAACTCGACGAATTAATTAAAGAAATTCACTCTGAGCCAAAAACGCAAAATAAATGTTTGCAAATGGCCAATATGGTTATGCGTTACCTCAACGAAGATAAAGCCGACTCAGTCCATGCAATAATCAGTCGATGGGAAAACTCAGAGGGAACTTCGGAACCAATCTTCAGGGCTAAAATGCTGCTGGCTTTAAAAGAAGGTAAAAACACCGATTCTCTCACAGATAAAAACACTATCGACCATATATTCAAATATATAAGCCGAATTGACTTAATACAATACAATAACTTAGCCGAGTATGAAGAGTTTCGATCCGACTATGGGAATATTGAACCCGGTGGCACTTTCGACCAGTTTACATGGGAAACCGCTTCGACTTTGAAACACAAGTTTGCGCCAAACTCCCTGCCCTATTTATGGTGCGAGTTTTACGGAGAAAATTGCGACACCCTCCTTTCAAAAATTCAGGGAAAAGAATTTGCAAACACCATGCTTGCTAAACAACACTCGAAACAAGTGAACAAATACCTGAACTATAGCGAATTTCATATTGCCCTACTTTCTGGATTATGGATTCCCACAGGCGAGTTGAAAGTGCTTGGCATTCACCCCGAAATCGGGTTATTGAGCGGATGGAAGAAGAAGAAAATGAATTATGATTTAGCATTTTCGATGAAGTTTTGCGATACACCCAAACCTTATTGGGCAACAAGACATGGGAAAACAAGCCCCGAACAAACCCAAATGTTTATTGGCGGGTATTTTGCTTTTGAAACCAGCTACGACCTTATTTCTCACAAAAAGCATAGTCTTCAGTTAGCAACAGGCATTGGCATCGATGGTTTTGACGCATTTAGATCCGATTCGCTGATGAACCTGGAAGCAGCATCAACCAACACGTTCAATTTCAATGCTGGATTTAGTTATCGGTATTACTATAAAAAGAACACCTATATTGGAGCAAGAGTCAAATACAATATAGTTGATTATACCCGAAGCGGAGTAATAGATCTCACTGGAAATACCTTGTCTTTTCAAGTTGTTATTGGAGGCTTAGAAAACAGTGTAAAATACCAACAACTCGACTTATTGCGCTACCCACTAAGGGGGCATTAGATATTAGAATATCAAGCAGATACTACTTTCCCTATTAGCGAAGTTTGAGTACAGCGTTCGATGGTTACATTCACCAAATCGCCACGTTTGTAATTTTCTCCGGGGAAAATCACCACTTTATTTTGCGACGAACGGCCAAAAAGATCTTTTTCCGATTTTTTAGAACGCCCCTCAACAAGAACCTCAAAAGTTTTGCCGATATCCTGTCTGTTATTCTCAAGCGAAATCCGGTTCTGGAGTTCTATCATCCGAGATAACCGTTCTGATTTAACCTCCTCTGAGACATCATCTTTCATATACTTTGCAGAATATGTTCCAGGACGTTCGCTATACTTAAACATGAAAGCTGAATCGAACCGAACTTCTTCCATCAGCGAGAGTGTTTCAAGAAAATCCTCCTCAGTTTCGGTACAAAAACCGCAAAAAACATCGGTTGAAAGGCCACAACCCGGAAGAATTTCACGAATTGCCGCAATACGTTTTAAATACCATTCACGATCATATTTCCTGTTCATTAATTTGAGAATCCGCGAACTTCCAGCCTGAAAAGGTAAATGAATATGTTTGCAGATATTGGGGTGCGATGCCATCACCTTTAGCAACTTATCGGACAAATCTTTGGGATGAGACGTAGTAAAACGCACTCGCAATGAGGGTTGGCTCAAGGCAATTGTCTTGAGCAGGTCTGGAAAACGCATCACTTTCGATTCACCTTCGGGTTGCCATTTGTACGAATTCACGTTTTGGCCCAACAAGGTCACTTCTGCATAGCCATTGGCTACTAAGTCGGCCACTTCGCTAAGAATATCCTTAGGATCCCGGCTACGCTCTCGGCCTCTGGTGTAAGGAACAATGCAATAGGTACAGAAATTATTGCACCCTCGGGTAATTGAAACAAAACCCGTAATAGAATCTGTATCAAGCCTTTTAGGTACTAATGAATCGTAAGTTTCGTCAATAGTCAGCTCTACATTTATTGCAGTTTCGCCCTCATTGGCTTTATCTATCAGGTAAGGTAAATCACGATATGCATCGGGACCTGCAACCAAATCAACGGCTTTTTTATCAAGTAGTTCATCGGCTAGGCGCTCAGCCATGCAACCAATCATTCCAATAATGAGATCTTTCTTTTTTCTTTTATACGAATTGAAAAGCCTTAACCGTCCCCAAATGCGCTGTTCAGCATTATCGCGAACCGAACAAGTATTAATAAAAATAGCATCAGCCTCATGCTGATCTTCAGTTATTTCATACCCTTTCTCGGCCATCACAGCTGCCACCACTTCACTATCGGCAACATTCATCTGACACCCATAGGTCTCGATATACAATCTTTTCTTCATTGCTTTATCCTTAAACAGGATTGCAAAGTTAATTTCATTTTCCGAAACGAAAATCTTTGGCCTTTAATTGTAAGTAGTGAAAAAGAAGGATAACAAAAAAATAAGACCTGCATGTACTAAATTTAAAAATTCTTTAGAAAAACGGTATCAAATAGACAAAAGAAAAACCTGTTGCTTTAAAGCCAACAAGTTTTTCACTATTCATAAGAAATTAATTTACAAATCATTCACCGTCCAAGACTCAGAAAGTAAGACTTCGCCATTGTCGCCATAATAATAATAGCTCCCGCTTCCGTCGGAGTTCCAAGAGAAATGATAGAACAAATCGCCATTGGATATCCACTTTGCTTCTCCTGATTTGTTTACATTTACCGTAACATCATAAACAAATGATTCAGTAGCATCTTTCCAAATAATTGATCCATTTCCTGCAGAATCAAACGTCCACTCATAAGTATAAATGGCACTACTACCCGATTCGTTGAAAACCTTTAGCACACCATATGAGCCATCTTTTTTTTCTTCTGACTCGTAAGCTTTGATTTTCCCTGAACCGGTGTCGATTTCAATTGTCCACTTATACGAAGTGGATGTTTCAGAGAGAGTTTCCCAAACAGTTACACCATTGTAAGTCCAAAAATACACTTCGTCAGTTGACTTGCTCCTGACAGCTCCTTCAGGCACCTCGAACCAAGAGAAATAATCTGCAACCCCCTTAACCATGTCCACATAACTTACAGCTTGTTGAGCATTGGAATTACTGCTGTTTTTCATGGCTTCGGGAACATCAAGTTTTTCGAGTTTATCGACCAACTTCATGCGAGTTGCTTCAATTTTTTCTTCAGCATCTTTTTTACATGCGCCAAAGACTAAAACAAAGAGAAGAAGAGTTAAGAAATACCTGTTTTTCATTTGACATTAATTTAAAAAACAAGGATGAACGATGCATGTTACGTCCATCCAAAATATTTTCCCGAACATGCCGGATTAATTATACTAGTGAGGATTTCTGAGACTAATTTACGGTGATTAAATGATTTATGCTATATAATTTAGCCACATAATGGAAACTAATTTGAAAGCGTTGGCATTTACCCAGAATTTGTTTGCAATGTTGGCCTACCCGATGTATTAAGAAGAGAATTTTTCCTTATCAACCAACAATGATGCAATGCGCAACTGTTGGTAAGAAAAGCGATCGCCAAAATGTGCTTTTGCCTGTCCAAGCAGCGGGTTTTCGTGCTGCAAAAAATAATCTTGAATTTCACGAAGGCTATCATCGTCTATAAATTGAGAAGTGTCAAGATCTCCTTTTTCGATGTAATTAAACAAGTGACCTTCTATGGTAGATTCGGCGAGGTTACGCATTGAAGCAATTTCGCGGATGGTTTTTCCTGATTTGAATAACTGATAACTGTACTGATGAGAGGGCATTTTCGTTTCTTTTTCAGACTCCATAGCCAGTTCTAGCCCCTTTTCTTTTCGAAACTTCACAATCATGGACAGCAATTCATTGCCAAATAGTGACATTTTTTTACTGCCAAACCCTTTCATCGATTTTAACCGACTTTTAGTTTCAGGTAGAGTTGTAGCTATATCGAACAGAACTTTTCCGGACAAAACTTTAACCTCGGAAACATCGAGTTCATCAGCCTTTTTGCTTCTCCATGCTTTCAATTCCCTGAAGAATTCAGGATATTTCATTCCGGCTATTTCTGCTTTCCCAACCCCCTGCATCCGAACTGCAGGTTTTTCGATGGCTGCTTTAGAACGAATTTCAAGGTATTCTTTCACCGAAAAACCATTTTTCATCGCTTGCAGACAGGCGTTTTTAATAGCAAGGGATTTTTCAATTTTAGCAACACTTTCATTCACTGAAGTACGAATAGCCTTATTGTCAGACTGGAACGAAGAAGATGTAAACAAAGCGCCCAAAATGGCATTCATTTTTTCGAGAAAATATATACACCCGTTTTTGATTCTCCCTTGAAAAGCATCATTTTCCAACATATTTTGGTAAGAAGCCCTACTTGCCTCAACTTGTCGCTGAAATTTATCAGCTACAACAATTAAGTCATTTTGAATAGGGCTAAGAGTTCCACCTAATAGTTCTGCCAAGTTTCCCTGTATATTTTCCTTTTCGCTCGATAAAGTCCGCATTAGCTGTTGGATTTGAAACAAAACCGGTTTAAAATCAAAAAGATCGGCAATCAATTCCCCTTCGTACCGCGAACGTGCTTCTACTAATTCTTTTTCTCCCGGCTGATTATTTTCCACATCTGTTGAAAAACGCAACACTGTGGTATCGTTTTTTACACTTTGAATTTCTATAGGTGAACTAAGTACTAGTCCTTCAATCGATTTACACCTGCTTAACGCAACATATACTTGTCCGTGAGCAAACGACAATCGGGCATCGATGATTGCTTTTTCGAACGTAAGCCCTTGGCTTTTGTGAATGGTAATAGCCCAGGCAAGCTTCAACGGAAACTGTACAAATTTTCCCAATACAATTTCTTCAATCTCTTGACTTTGGGGATTAATTTCATATTTATAATTCTGCCATTCAGCTACTTCTACTTCAATTTCGTTAAAATCGCCAGGACATAGCACGATAATTTTCCCATCATCGATTGCCTTAATCGATCCAATTTTACCGTTGAAATAGCGCTTCTCAGGCGAATAGTCGTTTTTTACAAACATAACCTGAGCCCCAACTTTCAAGGTAAGGCAATACTCAGTAGGGTAAGCACTTTCGGGAAAGTCGCCTTCAATAAAAGCATTGAATGAATATGCACTGGTTTTCAGTTGAAAAAGCTTATTGTCGTTGATCTGTTGTGACTGATAATTGTGCGTAGTCAATGTTATGTACCCTTCGTTATCAGGCGGGTTAAAGCCTGAAATATAGCGGCTGTTAAGTTGCTTCAAAACTGCATCATCGATCTTATTCTCGCGCACAGCATTCAACATTTCAATAAAATATCGATCGGTTTGCCTGAAAATATGAGTCAGCTCAATGCTAACAAAAGAAGACTGTTTTAGCGCTCGACTACTGAAGAAGAAACAAGTTTCGTAATAGTTTTTAAGAATTTCCCACTCGTCGTCTTTAACGATTGGAGCTAGCTGTTGCAAATCGCCAATCATAAGCAACTGAACGCCACCAAAAGGCTTATGCCGGCTTCTAAAACGCCTCAAAACCTGATCAATTGCATCGAGAATATCGGCTCGAACCATGCTTATTTCATCGATCACCAATAAGTCAAGACTTCGTATTATGTTGATTTTTTCAGAGCTAAAACGTTTTATCCCTGCAGTGACATAACCATTTTGGTCGGGTTTTACCAATTGAGGTTTATCGAGATCGAATGGCAATTGTGGGCCAAGCGAAATTTGAAAAAACGAATGAATGGTAACTCCACCTGCGTTGATTGCAGCCACTCCTGTAGGTGCCACAACAACCATTCGTTTAGGTGATTTTATTCTTAGATTATGTAAAAAAGTTGTTTTCCCGGTTCCTGCTTTTCCGGTTAGAAAAACATTCTCGCCCGTGTACTGTAGAAAATCGAAAGCGAGATTTAGCTGATCATTGGTTTGGGAAATCATAGCTTAGAATTTAAAATAATAAAAACCTACATTAAGAAGCATTCTCATTAGGTGAATTTTCAACATTTGGCAAAGTAAAGCAAAACACAGATCCTTTTCCAAGAGTAGATTCAACCCATATCTTTCCTTCCATTTGCTCAACCAATCGTTTGCAAATAGCCAGTCCTATTCCTGTTCCCCGGTATAGTTTTACTTTATCTCTGGTACTTTTATAAAAATGGTCAAATACTTTTTCGTGGTCTGTTGTATCAATCCCTGCTCCGGTATCAGCAACATAGAACCGAATAAACCCACCTTCAACAACATATCCCATTGAAATTGAACCGCTATCGGTGTATTTAAAAGCATTACTCAACAAATTTACAATCACCTGTCTAAATCGTACGGCATCATTATAAAGGTAAATATCTTCGAAGGTCCCGATGTTTTCATATTTAAAAACCAGCCTGTTTTTATTTTCCATCTCGAAATAGTTATATACTTCGAGCAATATTGACTGAACATTGAACCTCGATTTTGATAAAATAAGCTGGTTCGCCTCGATAATAGATATATCAATAATATCGTTAATGAGTACAAACAACGACTTGCTATTGCTTTTTATCAGCTCGCAGTATTTCTCCCGTTTTTCTTCAGAGAGCCCATCGGAAACCAGCAGGTTAGAGAAACCAATAATTGCATTCATTGGTGTTCGGATTTCGTGGCTCATATTGGCCAGAAATGCCGATTTAAGACGATCGCTTTCCTCAGCCTTTGCTCTAGCCTGGGCTAATTGTTTGGTACGGTCTTCGACCAACAATTCAAGATTGCTCCTGTGTTTTGATAACTCATCGTTTTGCTCAAGTATAATTTTCTGTTTGGTTTCTAACAGATTATTGAGCTTCGAAAGTTCGTTGGTTCGTTTATCAATAATCGCTTCGAGCAGGCTATTTTCGCGGTTAAGAATAATAATTCTTGAAACTACAATGAATGAGAGGGTTAAAATAATGAACAGAATTGTGAATATCTTGAAAATTGTTGACCGCCACCACGGAGGGAAAATCTCTATTAGCAACTGCCGAGGTATTGGGTTCCATATTCCGTCGTTATTAGCCCCCATTACCATAAAAGTATATTTCCCTTCAACTAGGTTTGTATAGGTTGCTGAATTCCCATTACTAGACTCAATCCATTCGGTATCATAACCTTCCAACTTATATTTATAATGGTTATTTGATGGATTAAGGTAATTGAGAGCCGCAAAAGAAATGGTAAAGTCGGTATTGGGATAATGCAATTCGAGCTTATTGGCGTCATTGATGTTTTTTGAAATTTCCTTAAACTGCGAGTTTGCATTGGGTGAAGTTTGAAGTAATAAAAAGCTCGAAAATACAATTTCGGGAACCTGTTGATTCAATTTTATGCTATCGGGGTGAAAATGGACAAAACCTTTTGAAGAACCAAAGTACATTTCTCCTTGTTTGCTTTTGTAGGCTGCATTCCGTTTAAAATTGTTAGACGGTAACCCATCAAGGTAAGAAAAATTTTGAAAAACCGGTTTTTGAGGAGCATAAATACCATTTATAAATTTAGAAATACCATTATTTGTGCTCAGCCAAAGGTTTCCTTTATCGTCCTCGAGGATTGCCTGAATGGTATTATCGGGCAACCCATCGATGGTTGAATATGTGCGATGAGTTTTATCAAGAGGATTAAAAAGCCTTAGCCCCGAGACACTTGTAATCCAGATATTTCCCCTACTATCTTCAAAAACGCCCTGAATATTTCCTTCGAATGAACCCGGAGCGACCCCAACCTCATGAGAAACAATATGCTCGAAATTATCAGATTGGTAATTATACTTTTCGAGTGTATTAAACATAGAAATCAATAAATCACCGCGCGATGTTTGATAAACATGGCTCATACTACGCCCAATCAAACTATTGGGATCGTTAGGGTTATGAATGTATTTATCAAATTTCCCGGTATTGTAATCATAGCGATTTAGTCCGCCACCAACGGTTCCAATCCAAAGGTTCTCTTTGCTATCCTCACAAATACTAAAAACATTTTCGCTGCCAATAGCCCCCGGTGTCCCATCGGGTAGGTACCGAGTGAAATTATCGGTTTTATAATTGTAACGATGCAGCCCACCAGACCATGTACCAATCCAAAGATTCCCTTTAGAATCTTTCATAATGGCATACACCGAATTCGACGCCAAGCTTTGGTCATCGTTGGGGTCATACTTATAATGTTTGTATTTTCCACTTTTCTTATCGAGCCGACTCAAGCCCCCTTCTGTTCCAACCCAAAAATAATTATCCTCTTCGTAGAAAACATTTACCAGATTGTCAACAATCGATTCTTCGGCACGGCTCCGCTGACTTACAATGCGAAAATCTTTGGTTCGGTTGCTGAAGAAATTAACGCCATCGCCATAGGTAAGAATCCACATATCTTTGTTCCTATCGGTAAAGAACCTGAAAACGGAATTATCACCAAGCGAATGAAAATCAGAAGGTTCATTTTTCAACAATACATAAGAAAGCTTTGTAGAATTCACACTATTGGGATCGATAACGGCAATACCTCCACCCGAGGCCATACCAATCCAAATACGCTGCTGACTATCGGCACAAATGGATGAAATTTGCCCGTCCATAATTTTTCTAAAAACAGGAATACCTGCATTCTCAGTAAAAATATACAATCCATCGAGGGCTGTTCCAACCCACATTTGGCCATCTGGGCCTTCGAACAGAGTAGTAAAGTCGTTTACAAATTCATTTTTTTTCTCCCCAGAAATAAAGAAGGAAACAAACTTGTCCGTTTTTTTGTCATACCGGTTCAAGCCATGTTTGGTACCAATCCAAATATTCATTTTTGAGTCTTCGAAAAGTGTATTGATGTAATCGTCAGAAATTGAACCCTCTTCGGCAGGGTTATGCTGATAGTGTACTTTAGAGGCGAGATCAGCTGAAAGCCTGTATAACCCGCGATTAGAGCCGAACCAAACAGAACTGTCACTATCACGCAAAGAGGATATAACCGGGTGAAAAGGAAGAATAGGGTCACGTATAATACGTTCGTCGGATTTAAAAAAATGAAAAAGCCCAATTTCGGTGCACAACCAAAAACTCTCACTATCGGCATCAAGCATGTCATTAACAACAACATTGCCAATTGGCACATTATGATCGTTGGCCGGACGGTAAACTTTAACACTTTTGCCATCGAATCGGTTAATCCCATCGTTGGTACCAAACCACATATACCCTAATCTGTCCTGATAAGCAGAACGTACCCAACTGTTTGACAACCCGTCGGCAACCGAAATTCTACGGAACAAAAACTGTTCGTTAGAAGCAATGGATTGAAAACCGATTACAAGTATGAGAGCAAGTAGAATATTTTTGAGCATTTACAGCAAATTAACCCGCTTAAATTACAATTTTTTTGAATTCAAGCTACCTGAATATTTTTGTTTTACAAGAAAATTGATTTTTAACCCAAATTTTCATTAAATTACTAACCAGTTATAAATATAAAAGACAGTGAAAAACCTCGAGGAAGGTGACATAACAAAATCGCACAGCAAGAAGAAGACTAGTCGAGACGTTGAACAAAGCAATATAAAAAAGCCCTACTGCAATTGCTATTACCGAGAACGCCGTTGAAATTGAATTTGGGTACATATTAAAAGACGTAACATGCTCAAGTTCTTTGTCCTCGGCAGAGGTATTAGAGTGTTGTATGAAAGTAAAATTTTAGAAAAATGGCATCGAAAGAAGATATTAAGAATAAGAAATCAAGGATAAACCATCCATCTGAATATCATTTCAACAAACAAACCGAACTGGCTCATTTCATCCTTGAAGCCTCAGAAATAGGCACCTGGAGTTGGAATATTGACACCGATGAAATATATCTTGATGATAAGTGGTTTTCAATACATGGACATACCCACGATGAAAAAAATACTATTGACCGGAATACATGGAAAAGCCTTTGCCACCCTGACGATGTTCTGCTGGTAAGCAAAGAAATAACCCGACACATCAACGGTGAAACTAATTTCTTCGAGACAGAATATCGCATGAAACACAAGCAGGGGCATTGGATATGGATTCTCGACCGTGGAAAAATATCCGAATTCACCCCCGATGGTAAACCGCTAATTATCATTGGATCGCACCAAGACATCACCAATCGTAAAGAAAAAGAAATTGAGCTAGTACTTGAAGAAGCTCGGTTGGAAAGCCTTCTCCGTATTAGTCAACACCCCTCTTCCTTAATTTCAGAAATGCTCGATTATGCATTAGACCAAGCCATTACACTCACTGGCAGTAAGATTGGATATATTTATTTTTACGATGAGGATACAAAGGAATTCACCCTCAACACATGGTCGAAAGAGGTGATGCAAGTTTGCACAATTGTTGAACCCAAAACCATCTATCATCTCGAAAAAACAGGCATTTGGGGCGAGGTTGTACGCCAACGCAAACCAATAATAAGCAACGACTATACTGCCCCAAATGAATATAAAAAAGGATACCCTGAAGGCCATGCCCCATTACTGCGTTTTTTAAGCATTCCGGCATTCGACCAAGACCGGATTGTTGCCGTTGTGGGCGTTGCCAATAAAGAAGACGATTATAACAATTCAGACGTGAGGCAACTCACCCTGATGATGGATTCGGTATGGAAAATCGTAAAACGCCGCGAAGCTGAAGAAAAACTAACCCGTGCCAACAGGCTATATGCCGTTATTAGTCAAATAAATCAAGCCATTGTGCTTAACAATGATCGCGATAGCTTGTTTAATCGCATTTGCCAAATAATTGTTGAATACGGAAAATTTGCCATGGCTTGGATTGGTGAACCAGATCGTGAAACACAACAGATTATGCCTGTAGCCATTGCAGGCAACGACAACGGGTACCTTTCGTTTGCTCCCAAAATCAGTGCAGCCAACGTCCCCGAAGGAAACGGGCCAGCAGGGACCGCATTTAGGGAAAACCGTATATCCGTTTGCAACGATATAGCCAATGACCCTGATATGGCTATTTGGCGCGACGAAGCGTTAAAACGCAACTTCCGTTCAGCCATAGGACTTCCGTTGTCGCTTTATGGAAAACCTGCAGCCAGCATAACCATCTATTCATCCCAAATAAACTTTTTCAACGCCGAGGAAATAAAATTACTCGAAGAAGTGGTTTCAGATATAAGTTTTGCACTTAATGCCATTGAAACCGACTTGCAGCATCAGGAAACCATATCTGCTTTGGCCGAAAGCGAAGAACGGTTCAGGATGTTTGCCGAATCGTCTCCCGTTGGCGGCTTGATATACGACAGCAGCGGAAACATTCGTTTTCTTAGTCCACGAATTACAAAAATGTTAGGCTATACCCCCAACGACATCCCCACGCTCGACAGTTGGTTTTTAAAAGCCTATCCAAATGATGACTATCGCGAATTTGTATCAGAGAAATGGTTTTATGCCACCAACGAAAGCATGAAATCGGGGGAACCTATGCAGCCTCTTGAATTTAAAGTTACCGGAAAAGATGGCAAACAACTTGATATTGAATTCAGAGCAGAAGTAAACCCCGAAATATGTTTTGTCACCTTATCTGACATTACTAGCAGAAAACGTGCTGAGCATTTAGCCAACGAACGAATGAAAGAATTAAGCGCATTTTACAAGCTGTCCGAACTTTCAGAAAAGAAACCTTTTAACCTCGAAACATTCTATGCAGATTTTGTTAACGAATTTCCCAAAAGCTTCCAATATCCAGAAATCACAGCAGTTCAACTGGTTGTAGGCGAAAAAACATACTCCACTCCCAATTTCACTGGAAAAGGAGAAATGTTAATTTCACCATTGATCATTGATTCAACGTCAATTGGCCATTTAACAGTTACGTACCTCGAAGAAAAACCCGAAGAAGCCATTGGCCCCTTCCTGTTTGAAGAACGCTTGCTCACCGACGGTATTGCAGAACGTCTTTCAAAACTAACTGAACGAAATTATGCTGAGCAACAACTAATTGAAAGCGAGAAAAAGTTTAGGAGCTTAGTGAATCAAATGCAAATTGGCATGGCTCTCCATGAAGTTATCCTCGACAAAAACGGAGAACCAATCGATTATCGATTTATTGATGTAAATCCTAGTTTTGAACTTCTTACCGGATTAAAACAAAAAGATATTGTTGGAAAAACAGTGTTGGAAGTATTGCCCAACACAGAAAAAATATGGATAGAAAAATTCGGGCAGGTGGCACTGACCGGGCAGCCTGTAACCTTCGAAAATTATGCTCAAGAACTTAATCGCTACTATAGCGTAACGGCCTATCAACCCCGGCCAATGCAATTTGCCGTATTATCAGAAGATATTACCAAGCATAAACTTGCGTTAAAAGATATCGAGAATACCAGCAAAAAATTTCATTTTTTGAGCCAGGCAGCCACTAAAATGCTTTCGATGGAAAGCCTAAATGAGCTATACCGCTACATTACAACATCATTGCATCAACAATATCCTAATGCAGTAATTCTGTTCTTGCTCGCTGACGAAGATCAAAATAAATCATGGATAATTGACATTAAAGGTCTTAACAGCAAGCTATTCGAAAAGACAATACAAATAGCAGGATTCGATTTTACTAAGCTCGAATTTAGCATTTTACCATCACACATCGGTTTATTTAAATCGGGCAGATTACACCTTTTCGACAAAGGCCTTGCCGAATTTGCAGGCCGGCAATTCCCTAAAACCGCAGCAAAAGCTATTGAAAAACTCCTTGAAATCAACCAAATATATACAATCGGGATAAACAAAGGAGAAAGACTATTTGCAACAATTCACTTCTTAAACAAAGGTGCGTCTATAAGCGATAACGAATACATAGAATCGTTTGTAAAACAAGCAGGTATACTTATTGAACGTGCTAAAACGTCCGAACAATTAGCCCAAAGTGAGATGAAATTCCGTTCGGTTTTCAATTCAACCAACGAAGCCATATTCATTCACGAACCACACACCGGAAAAATTATCGACTGCAACCACGCTGCCGAGGAAATGTACGGATACACAAAGAATGAATTTCTTGACCTTGAAATAAGCCATTACAGTGCTCCCGGAGAAGAATATTCTACCAAGAAAGGCCTTGAAATGATCAGGCAAACCAACAACCACGAGTCGTACACTTTCGAATGGCGAAACAAACGTAAAGACGGAACCCTATTCTGGAACGAAATAAGTGTACGAAAAGCATATATCGATAATAAAGAGCAAGTTATTGCTGTATGCCGAAACATTGATGAACGAAAAAAGATATTGGAAGAACTCAAAGAAAGTGAAGAACAACACCGCCTGATGTTCGAAACATCACAAGAAGGAATCGTTATATCACAAAACTACCAATTGGTTTATTTCAACCCGAGAATGCTTGAACTTACAGGATACAAAGCAACTGAACTACAAAATATTGAGTTTCTGAAAATAATTGACCCGCTTGATCATGAACGCCTATTAAGAAATTACAAGTCTCGTGTTGAAGGCAAAGTTGCAGAACAAAATTACGAATTCAGGCTACTGCGTAAAAACGGGAAATCGCATTGGGTAAGAATGAGCGGGGTACGGCTCATGTGGAACGGCAAGCCAGCAACATTCAACTTCATTTCCGATATCAACGACCAAAAAGAAGCTGCGCTACACCTACTTGAAAGTGAAGAAAAGTATCGTCTTATTGCCGAAAATTCATCAGATGTTATCTGGGTTTTCAATACACACACCAGAAAAATTACTTATATAAGCCCTGCCATTAAGAAGCTTCGTGGTTATACAGCTGAAGAAGCCATGAAACACACAATAAAAGAACTGGTAACCAATGAGACATATGAAGAGGTTGAAGAACAAATAAAAAAACAAATAAGTCTTTTCAACATCGATCCGATAAACAACAACAGTTTTACCTTAGAACTACTGCAACCATGCAAAGATGGTAGGGTTATCAACGTTGAGGCATCGCTGAACTACAGTTTCAACAAATTCAACGAAATAGAAATACTGGGAGTAAGCCGCAACATCGACGAAAGAAAAAGGATACTTGCCGAGTTGCGCGACAGTGAGCATAAATTCAAATTACTTTTCGAAAACTCACCATTAGGAATATACATTGCCAATACCGACGGACAAATTGAAGATGCGAACCAAGCTTTATTAAAGATATTAGGTTCTCCTTCGCTTGAAATGACAAAAGGAATAAATGTTTTACAGCTTAAGCCCCTCGTTGATAATGGCTATGCCTATCATTTCAAAAAAAGCATTGAAGAAAACAGAGTGGTTACTATCGAACTGCCTTATAACACCTTCTGGGGCAAAGAATTGCACTTGTCGAATTACATTGTTCCCATGTCGAATGCCGAAGGAAAAGTTGAAAAGGTGTACACCCTAATGGAAGATATCACCCAACGAAAAAGCGATGAAAAAGAACTTATTAAGCTATCGATGGTAGCCGAACAAAGCCCTGTAAGCATTGTAATTACTAACACAAAAGGAACAATTGAGTACGTGAACCCCAAATTCACTGAAGTTACCGGTTACACTGCAGAAGAAGCGATAGATCAAAACCCAAGAATGCTAAAAGGAGGTACAACACCCAAAGAAGAATATAAAAAACTTTGGGACACCATACTTTCGGGCAACGAGTGGGAAGGCGTGTTTTATAACCGAAAGAAAAACGGAGAAAAATATTGGGAAAAAGCGACCATCAGGCCAATAAAAAATGACAGTGGGGAAATTATATCCCTTTTAGCCATGAAAGAAGACATCACAAAGCAGCGCGAAGCACAGGAAGCGTTAGTCAGAAGTGAAGCCCGCCTTCGAGAAGCTCTAGCCACCAAAGATAAATTCTTCTCGATCATTTCGCACGACCTACGCAGCCCCTTTGCCTCAATTGTTAGCTTTTCTGATTTAATGGCCGATCAAAACTATACGTTCTCGGTCGATGAGTACCGACAATATGCACTCTCGTTGAATAAAACAGCAAAATCAGCCTATACAATGCTCGAGAACTTGCTCGAATGGTCAAGAATACAGCGCGGCTCTGTTAAATTCACCCCGGAACGAATCACCCTGCAAGCGTTCTTCAACCGTTGCGAAGAATCGACCCTGGAAGCAGCTCAAAAAAAATCAATAGAAATTGTCATTCAATATTCAGAAAACTATGAATTTACAACTGACAAAAACATGCTTCATACCGTGATACGCAACCTTGTAAACAATGCGATAAAGTTTTCATCGCCCGGGGGTAAGATAACTATTACGGCAGAAAGGTCACAACTCGGGCAAATGCTCTTTTCTGTAAACGACACCGGAATTGGAATGGATGCCGAACGGTTAGAAAAACTATTCCGGATCGACACAAATGTTAGTCGGCCAGGGACACAAGGCGAAGCCAGTTCGGGCTTGGGACTTATCCTTTGTAAAGAATTTGTAGAAAAAATGGGCGGCACTATTTGGGCAGAAAGTACCGAAGGCAAAGGAAGCACATTCTTCTTTACCATTCAACAACCCCATTCATAAACAAACTAAAATTTACGAGTATGGAAAGCAGGAAGAATACAGAATTTCAGTGGTTTAGCAACTTCTTCAGACATAGCATTGCCGTTATGTTACTCATCGACCCTGAGACTCACAATATCATCGATGCAAACCCGGCCGCCGAGAAGTTTTATGGATGGAGCCATTCGCTATTGACCCAGATGAAAATAAGCCACATAAACACCCTCTCGTATGAAGAGATTGAAGCAGAAATGCAAAAAGCCCGAAGCCAACAACGTTCGTATTTCAGCTTCAAACATCGCAAAGCCGACGGATCAATTTGCCCGGTTGAAGTATTCAGCAGCAAAATTACCTTCGATGGGAAAGAATACTTACACTCAATCATTCATGATATTACAGAGCAAAAGAAAGCTATTGATGCCCAACACAAAAGCAACGAACTCTTTTATGCAATGATCAGCAGTACCCCGTTGGCCTCGTTCAGCCTTTCGCCCGAAGGGACGGTACTCACGTGGAACAACGCGGCTGAGCTCATGTTCGGATGGTCTGAACAAGAAGCCGTTGGCTCCATTTTGCCCATCATTCCACCTCATTTATTCAACGAATTTCACGACATCAGGCAACGGGTACTAAACGGAGAGCATATTATTGGGCTCGAAATTATTCGTCAGCGCAAAAGCGGTGAACTATTTCCATGTAGGTTATTTTCTTCACCCATACACGACCCAAAAGGCAAGCCTGTCGGACTCATGTCGATGATTGAAGATATTACCCAGTCGAAAAAAACAGAAGAAGCGTTAAGATTCAGTGAAAATAAATTCCGGCAAGTATTCGAATCGGCCAATGTAGGAAAATCAATCACCCAATTAAATGGCGAAATCAATGTAAATCAAGCATTTTACAACATGCTGGGGTATACTGCTGATGAATTGAAAAACAAAAAATGGCAAGATATAACCCACCCCGATGACATTGAATCAACCGAAGAAATAATTAAGCAACTTAAAAATGGCAAACTAAGCCAACTTCGTTTCGAAAAAAGATATATTCATAAAAACGGTAACCCAATTTGGGCCGACATTTATTCCAGCCTGTGCCGCGACGGAAATAATGATCCTCAGTATTTTATAACTACAGCCGTCGATATTAACGCTAAAAAGCTGGGGGAAATGAAACTTCACGAGAGTGAGCAAAAATACCGTCATCTTTTTCACAATAACCCGCTGCCCATGTGGATCTACGACCTAAATACGCTCTATTTTCTCGAAGTAAATGAGGCCGCAATTTCAACCTACGGATATACCCGCAACGAATTTTTATCGATGACAATCAAGGACATTCGCCCGAAAGACGATGTAGATGCTCTGCTTGTAAATATTGAAGGAACAACCAAGGCAAACAATCACGCCGGGACCTGGAGACACCGCAAAAAAGACGGAACAATAATCTTTGTTGATATCATTTCTCACACTATCGACTACGACGGTACTGCCTCTCGCTTAGTGTTAGCAAATAACGTTACCGAAAAAGTAAAAGCCGAAGAAGAGCTTAAGCATGCCCACTACTTAATGCAATACATTATTGAACATAACCAAAGCGCTGTTGCCGTTCACGATAAAAATCTCAAGTACATATATGTTAGTCAGTCGTACCTTGATCAATATGAAGTTACAGAAAAGAATATTATTGGGAAACACCATTACGACGTCTTCCCCGACCTACCCGAGAAATGGCGCGATGTTCACCGCCGTTGCCTAAACGGAGAAATAATCCGCAAGGAAGAAGACCCGTACATCAGGGCAAACGGGAAAATCGACTGGACCAATTGGGAAGTTCGCCCATGGCGGGAAGCAAATGGTTCAATCGGTGGGATCATTGTATATACAGAAGTTATAAACCAGCGCAAAAAAATGATGGAAGAACTCCGCAAACTGTTGCGCGCGGTTGAGCAAAGCCCCGACTCTATTCTTATTACCGACACCAAAGGGAACATAGAATACTGTAACCCAAGCGTATTGAAAGTTTCGGGCTACACACACGAAGAAATTATTGGTCAAAATCCGCGAATCTTCAAATCGGGTAACAAAACAGCAAAAGAATATAAGGAGCTTTGGGAAACCATCACTGCCGGAGAAGTATGGGAAGGAGAATTTCTTAACAAAATGAAAAATGGAGATTTTTTTTGGGAACAAACTACAATCTCACCCGTAACCGACCAGAATGGCCATATTATTAACTATCTGGCAATAAGAAAAGACATTTCAGCTCAGAAAAAAATGACAGAAGAACTCATTGTTGCCAAAGAACGTGCCGAAGAAAGCGACCGGTTGAAATCAGCTTTCCTTGCTAACATGAGCCACGAAATAAGAACACCGCTCAACTCCATCATGGGGTTTGCCAGCTTGTTGCCCGAAGAAGACATGAAAGAAACAATGGTACAATATGCAAATATTATCTACAACAATTCAGAACAATTAGTAAGCATAATAGATGGTATAGTGATGTATGCAAAATTGCAAGCACGGCAAATGGTTAGTAATAAAGCTACATTCGAGCTAAACAGTTATCTTAAAAATACATTTTATCCATTTAGCCATGTCGATTTCCACGCCGGCGCAACGTACCATTTAGATGTAAGCACAAAAGAGGAATTGTATATCACTACTGATCAAGAAAAATTCAAACAAATAATAATCATTTTATTGTCAAACGCATTCAAATTCACCCATCAAGGTGAAATCCGATTAGGATATACGGTTGGCAACAATAAAGTAATTTTTCATATAAAAGATACAGGTATTGGCATTCCCCAAAAAGATGAACCCCATATTTATGAAAGGTTTTACAGGGGAAGTAATGTAATCGAATCGACTACCCGAGGTACAGGTATTGGACTGAGCATTGCCAGTGAACTGACAGAACTGTTGGGTGGCAAAATCTGGTTTGAAAGTAATTTGGATAAAGGATCGACTTTTTATTTTTCATTGCCTTTGTCATAGCCAACTGAAACCTATTGGGGGGGGTAAGAAAAGCTATTGTTATACAACAATTTTATTTTCAAAGAAAATACTATTACTTTTAAAATTTTTATGGGTGGAGAGAAGAATGAAGCGGTTGATTTTACTTTTTTTAATGCTGTTGCTTGCAGGGGCCGGAATAAACGCAAACAGCAATTACGCTTATTTTAAGCGAATTACAACAACAAACGGACTTTCAAACGGTTGGGTAAGGTGCATATACCAGGATGATTATGATTTCATTTGGGTTGGCACTTCCGATGGGCTCAACCGATACGACGGGGCAACATTCAAAACATATAGGCCAATGTTGTATGGAGGTGTCATTCAAGGCAACATTACCGTCAACTGTATACTGAAGAAAGATGAAAAAACCCTTTGGATTGGCACAGATCTCGGGCTTTACACATACAACTATCTAACTGACAGCCTGAATTATTCTAACATCATCAACGATCGGTTCCCTGTACTTTCTGTAACCTACGACAAGCAAAACAATTTTTGGATAGGCAGCAACAGAGGCTTATACCAACTCAGCCCGTCTGGAGAACTCTCTTTATACGAAGCTTCTGAACTTAGAAATCCGAATGGGTTAAGCAGTAATTATATAAACAAGCTATTTGTCGATTCGAAAGGACGATTATGGATTGGAACAAAAAATGGTCTTAATCTGTATGAACATAAATCGAAAGCATTCAAGCACTTCATCGCCAATAACTCTCCCGGAGACATTTCGGGGAATGATGTAATGGGAATTACCGAAGACAGGCAACAACGAATATGGCTGGGAACTGCCCTGAATGGAGTAAACTTGCTTATAGAAAAAAACAACACTATAACTTTTAAGAAAATATATCCGGGAACAATAATCGACCTGCTTGCCGACAATGAAAACAACCTTTGGATTGGGCATGGTTCGAGTGGCGGCATTACCCTTATCAACCTAAACAAACCAGACATTAACAACTTAAGCATAACAAGATTTGAATATAATCCGGCAAATTCAAGAACCATTTCTGAAAATTCTATCGTGTGTTTCTATCAAGATAAATACAATGACATGTGGATTGGGACTTTTGGAAAGGGGCTTAACTATTATAGTAACCGCACAAAAAAATTCAAGGTCGAAGAACAAATATCTGGATCAAACTTATCTATTGCAAACAATTTGGTTAATGTGTTTTGCGAGGAAGAGAATTATTTGTGGATTGGAACCGAAGGAGGCCTCGACCGAATTGATAAAAAGACTGGCAAGTACAAACATTTCCAAAATATACCCAACGACATAACAAGCCTTGGATCAAATGCAATATTTGAAATATATAAAGACCGAAGAGGTTCGCTGTGGGTTGGCACATGGTCGGGTGGATTGCACCGTTACGATTACAAAACTGAAAAATTCAAACGCTTTTTCCCCGATGGAAAGCCCGGCTCTATAAGTAACCCAAACATATTCTCTGTAGCAGAAGAATACCCTGATTATTTATGGGTTGCCACCGATGGAGGAGGTCTAAACCGTTTCAATTACGCCACTGAAGACTTCACTGTTTTCAAAAAAGACTCCGGCTCATGCAGCATTAGTGACAACCACATGGATCACGTACTTTTAACTAGCAATGGTGACTTGTTAATTTCTCTATACGCTAGACTCAACCACTATACCAATAAAGAAAATTGTTTTAAAGAATACAAGATTTTCAACGAAGCATCGAATAATTACAACGGAAATATCATCCTGATATTTGAAGACAGTAATAAGAACCTATGGTTTGGCACAAATAGCGGCCTTATTGGCTACAATCCCAAAAATAAAAAACAAATTGTCTATACCGAAGAAGATGGTTTGCCCAACAACACGATACAAAGCATAGAAGAAGATCGTCACGGAAACCTTTGGCTAGGAACAAATTTCGGGGTTTCTGAATTTAAAAATGGCATTTCATTCCCACAAAACCCCAATTTCATCAATTATACATCGCTCGACGGGCTTCCTGCCAACGATTTCAAAAAGCGTTCCTCATTTGTGAACCGCGAGGGGTACATGTATTTTGGAAGCTCAAACGGGTATATAAAATTTCATCCCGATAGTATTGAACCGAACACCATTGAACCCAAAGTAGTGTTTACCCAATTGAACCTTAACACTCCTGATGCATCGGAAAAGAACGGCCTCCCATCAACAATAAATAACATCAATACAATAAAGCAACTAACATTAAAATATGGGTATGCTGACTTCACGCTAAATTTTGCATCGCTCAACTTTCTGAACCCAGAAGCTAACAAATACCGCTTCAAACTAGAAGGATATGACAAAGAATGGACTGGACCTACAAGTCAGAACAATGTCACATATACAAACATAAAACCAGGCAAGTATACCTTTTTGCTCTATGGATCGAACAACGATAAATTATGGTCGACGCAACCAGCAACACTTCAGCTGACAATAACTCCGCCCTGGTGGAATACGACTCTCTTCAAAGTTTTATTGATAGTAATTGCGTTATCGTTGATTTATATGCTGATAAAATTAAGGCTTTCTATTTTACAAAAAAGAAATGCACAACTGCAAGAGAAAATTGAAGAACGCACAGGAGAATTAGTTGAGATGAACAACCAGTTGGTAGTACAAAAAAACGAAATAGAAGATATCAACAAAGAACTTTTCATTCACCAAAACCAACTGGAAGAACTGGTAAAAGAACGAACCAAAGAGCTTGAAAAGGCCAAGGAAAAGGCAGAAGAATCAGACCGGTTAAAATCAGCATTTCTGGCAAATATGAGCCATGAAATACGCACACCTTTAAATTCTATAATGGGCTTTGCAAGCCTTTTACCCGAGGAAGAAACCCCAGAGATGCTCGCAAAATACACTCAAATTATTATTCAGAATTCAGAACAACTGCTAAGCCTCATCGATGGTATTGTTCTCTATTCAAAATTGCAAACCGGACTTTACAGAGTTCAAAAAACGCAGTTCAACGTAATGCAATTTATTAATGATATTATTCTATCATTCGACCTGCCAATATACCAAAAGAGTGTAACTCTTGAAAGCAATATAATGGTTGATGAAAATGCCATTATTGAAACCGACTACGACAAAATAAGGCAAGTAATTTCCAACCTGATATCCAATGCATTTAAATATACAAAAGAAGGTAAGATCACTGTTTCGTGCAAAAGAAACGCAAATTTCTATGAGTTTGAGATAAAAGACACTGGGATTGGGATTTTGCAAAAAGATATTGATCACATTTTCGATAGGTTTTATAGAGGTAGCAATATCGATGAATCAAGTACCCGGGGAACCGGCATTGGGCTTAGCATTGTGAAAGAAATGGTTGAACTTTTAGATGGAAATATTTGGGTTGAAAGCATTATTGGCGAAGGGAGCAGATTCATTTTTACGATCCCTGAAAAACAAACAAATTCAACAACTCGTTAAAATTCAAACATATACAAATTGAAGTATAGAAGAGATTTTTTTAATCAACCTAAAAGTAGTGTTCTTATAAAAGAATGTTAATTTAGAAGCTTCCAAAAAGAGAAATATGCATAAGCAGAAAATTCATAGTGAATCAACTGATCAGAAAATTTTGGTTTTTGATCCAGAAGAACTATATGTAAATGAACTTACAACGATTCTCGATCAATCAGATCTTAACCACATGGTTTCAACATCTGAATTTCAACTTCTCAGGATACTCGAAAACAACAACGTAAAAACAATAATCCTGGCAAATCTTAATGAAAGAAATCGTTTCGAAATTTGCTCAAAACTATTATCAGCCGAGTGGGGCAACAAACCAAGAATCTTGTTCCTATCCTCCCCCACCGACGAAAAAACTATATTAGAAGGCTATAAAGCAGGTTGTTCCGATTACATTTCCATTCCACTCCGAAAACAGGAGCTATTGGCACGGGTTTTTACCCAAATAAATGAAAGCACCCCCGAAAGACAAGACAACTTTTCATTTTCTGTTTCAGAAAACCATAAAAAGGATGAAAAAAGCAAGCAACAACTCTTGAAATTAAACGCAATTATCGAGACCATTCCAGACATTCTGCTTACCAGTGATAATCAAGGGAATATTCTTGAAGCACTTAACCCAAGAACACAACAACTGCTTGAGAAGAACCATATTCCCTTAGGGACTAACATAAAGCAAATATTATCGCCCGAAAACGCCTCTCTTATTCTTGATAAAATAAATACCTGTATTAAAACCCGTAAAACAATTCGCTTCGAATACTCAACCCAAAGCAAAGAAAAACTACATTTCTATGAAGAGAGCATGACATGTATCGACAACAATACCGTACTGCGTATGTTGCACGAGATCACACATCGTCGGCAAATAGAAATGAAAATTTTGCAAAACGAAGAACGATTAAGGTTATTATTTAATTCAATTACTGAAGGACTTATTGAAATAGACATTGAAGGGCAAATAACCTCGACAAATCATGCTGCAGCAACCATTCTGGGATATAACGACTTGCAGGAACTTGTCGGGGAAAATTTACCAAACGTACTGAGTTCCAATAATCGAAGCGATTTTGAAAATGAGAATGAAAGATGCACAATTCTTGATGCAGCAAAAAACAAACAAAAATACCATTGCGACGAAAAGATATTTACAAAAAAGAGCGGCGAAACATTTTTAGCAGAGTTTTGGGCGCATCCAATCATGAAAAATGATGAAGTAATTGGAGCCGTAATAACATTTATTGATATAACTGAACGTAATAAAACTCTTGAAGTGATAAGGCACGAACGGCAGATGCTACGTACACTAATCGATAACCTTCCCGTTACCATCTACGTTAAAGATAATGAAGGAAGAAAGCTTATTGCCAACAAAGCCGATCTTGCCATGCTGTGCAAAGAGAAAGAAGATGATGTAATCGGTAAAACCGACCTCGACCTCTTTGATGGAGAAGAGGGGAAAAGAGGTTACGACGATGATATGTCGGTAATAAATACAGGGATTCCAATAATCAATCGCCAAGAAGAGTTTTTATTAGCCAACGGAGTAAAAAACTGGCTTTTAACATCGAAATTACCCCTTTTCGACAAGAATAACAAACCGTACGGGCTTATCGGCATAGGTCGAGACATAACAGACCAACACATTGCGAATGAAACAATTACTCAAGAAAGGAAACTTCTCCGCACCCTTATTGATAACCTGCCGTATGCCATATACATTAAAGATAAAGATGCCCGAAAAATTATTGCTAACGCGGCCGACATAAAAATCATGAACTGTAGTTCTGAATCAGAAATATTGGGCAAAACCGATCTCGAGATATTCCATACACCATACGAACAGCAAGGCTATTACGAAGATATGGATGTATTACAAAACCACAGGTCGATGCTAAACAAGGAAGATCATTACACCGACCGTGATGGAGTTGAACACTGGCGTGTAATCTCAAAATTCCCACTTTTCGACAGCGATGGACAGGTTACTGGACTCGTAGGAATTGGCCGCGATACAACAGAACAAAAAAAGCTTGAAACCGATCTGATTGCAGCCAAAGAAAAAGCCGAAGAAAACGACAGGTTGAAATCAGCTTTTCTGGCAAACATGAGCCACGAAATACGTACTCCGTTAAATTCTATCATGGGTTTTGCCAGCCTTCTGCCCGAAGAGGATTCAAAAGAGACCATCGACCAATACTCACAGATTATCGTGCAAAATTCAGAGCAACTAGTAAGCCTTATCGATGGAATTGTATTTTATTCGAAATTACAAACAGGATTGTATTCATTACAGGAAACCTCGTTCAAAGCCGGCGAACTGGTGAATGACATCATTTTATCGTTCAACCTGCCTATATATCAACAGGAAACTATATTGAAACAGAATTGCCTTATCGATATGGAAACCACAATAACAGCCGATTACGATAAAGTACGGCAAGTTATTACAAACCTGATATCGAATGCATTTAAATACACACCAAAGGGAGAAATTATTATTGGCTGTGATCGTGTCAACGAAAACATAGAGTTCTATATCCAGGATACAGGTATTGGAATTCAACCTAAAGATATTGATCATATTTTCGAACGCTTCTATCGCGGAAGCAATATTGATGAATCAAAAACAAGAGGAACCGGACTTGGACTCAGCATTGTGAAAGAACTGGTTGAGCTGCTAGGCGGAAAGTTACGGGTTGAAAGTACCATCGGGAAAGGAAGTAAATTTTCTTTTACTATTCCCGACAAACAAAATAAAACATAATGTTTGTTTTAGAGTTTTTTTTTATTAACATTGTTATGGCAGAAACTGGTAACGTATTATTGGGGGTAAAACGTTAAAAAAGTTAAACATACAATAAACTTGGGAAAGGGGAATAAGAATGTTCAAATCGACAAAGAAACAAATTAGTATTTTCATAGGCATCTTGAGTCTTGGAATCTTTGCCGGATTTTTATTTATAGCCATTTCAACACAACTTCAAGTAAAGAATTTAGTAACAAAAAGTATCGAGAACAAAGCTGAAGTGTTGGAGAAAACCATTGAACTGCACTCAAAAACGTTGACAACGTTTTGTTTCGATTATACCTATTGGGACGAGATGTCCAAATTTGTTGACAAGCCTGACTCTAACTGGGCAAAGGTCAACATTGAATCAGCAATGCTTACCTTCGAAACCGACTATGCCTGGGTGTATACACCAACAATGGACTTGGTTTACAGCTACTCTTCAAAGAGTGAGGAACAACTCAACGGATTACCCTTCGACCGCGAAACCCTGATAAAAATTACCTCTGACAAATTTTCAAGCTTCTTTATAAATTCGGGCAGTTATGTTATAGAGATTCATGGCTCACCAATTCAACCATCAGACGATTTAAAACGGGAAACTGAAGCACTGGGTTACTTTTTTATTGGAAGAAAATGGGACAGAAACTACATTGAGCAATTGGAAGATTTTACTAACAGCCAAATAACGCTTGACATATACCTGAACTCTGCAATAAAAGCAAAATCCGACAAAAACAAAGACTTAACAAGCATAAAAATCCTTCGGGGCTGGGACAATGTACCAGTAGCACACTTAATCACAACCTTTGGACTCGACACCTACTCTTCAATAAAAAAACAAAATGCCCCAATTTATTTTCTCGGGATTATTTTTTTCGCACTTTTCACAATTGCTTTTGTTATACTGATCATTTTATGGGTGAATAAACCGATTAATCTTATTTTCGATGCTTTAAAAAACAAAGACGAAAGAAAACTAAATCAATTGTCGGAACGAAAAGACGATTTTGGATCGCTTGCCTCGCTCGTCCACAACTCTTTCGAACAACAAAAGAAACTAACACAAGAAATCACCGACAGGCAACAAGCTGAAAGTCAACTAAGAATGCTTTCTAAAGCAATAGACCAAAGCCCCGACTCAATTATCATTACCAATACCAAAGGCGAAATTGAATTCTGCAATACAGCAGTAATGAAAATTTCGGGATTCGAGAGAGAAGAAATTATCGGCAGCACTCCTAAAATATTCAGTTCGGGCCGTAAAACAAGAGAAGAATACCAAGAGCTTTGGCATACCATTACTTCGGGAAAAATATGGGAAGGCGAGTTTCTAAATAAAAAGAAAAATGGAGATCTGTATTGGGAATCGACCACCATTTCGCCTGTAACAAATTCTCAAGGAAAAATAACTCATTACCTGGCTATTCGAAAAGACATTACCGAGCAAAAGATGATGACCCGAGAACTGATAAAAGCCAAAGAACGGGCAGAAGAAAGCGATCGGTTGAAATCTGCTTTTCTGGCCAACATGAGCCACGAAATACGCACCCCGATGAATTCCATCATGGGCTTTGCGAGCCTTTTGCCCGATGAAGACAGCAAAGACATCATGGCACAATATGCCACTATAATCTACAAAAACTCTGAGCAACTGGTAAATATTATCGATGGAATTGTACTGTATTCAAAGTTGCAAACACACCAACTATCATTCAACCCTACAACATTCGAAGTGCAACGACTGCTAAATGAACTTAGGAACATGTTCAAAACTTCAGACAACTACTCGTCAATCACGTTGTTTTTCGACACACCAACTGAAACGCATGATGCTATTACTACCGATTACGAAAAACTCAAGCAAATTCTATACAATATCATTTCCAATGCTTTCAAATATACCCACGAAGGTGAAATTCACGTTGGATATTCGTATAAAGAAAACTCTACATGCGAATTTTATGTGAGCGATACAGGCATTGGCATTCCCAAATCTGATATCACGCGTATTTTCGAGCGTTTCTATCGTGGAAGTAATGTCAACGAATCGACAGTGAGAGGAACCGGAATTGGCCTAAGTATTGTAAAAGAGCTCGTTGAGCTTATGGGCGGAACTATCTGGGCCGAAAGTCATACCGAAGATTTTGGCCATATAAGGGGAAGCAAATTTAGCTTTAAAATACCGGTATAGCCGTTGAGCCAACTTGTTGTTCATGAATAACTCACTATCCAAAGTATTGATAATCTCAACCTTACTTATTACACTCTTAAATGCATGTAAAAAGGAAGATGATAATATTGACTTCCGTAACGAAATGCGAAGGTTTATAATCGGACTAAGTCATTACTCGAAACAACAAAACCCCGATTTCATTGTCGTACCACAAAACGGGCAAGAATTGATTACCGACACAGGCGAAGCCAACGGCACGATAATGAGTGAATATATTGAAGCAATTGATGCCACCGCCCGCGAAGATATGTTGTTCGGATATTTCGACGACGACCAGCCATCACCTTCTGATTTTATTGAGTTTATGACCTCTCTTTGTTCCCTATACACAACAAAATATAAACCGGCCTTGGTAATCGACTACTGTTTTACGCCATCTAAAATCGATTATTCGTACACAGAAAACCATCGTAATGGATTTATTTCATTTGCTGCGACCGAGCGTAACCTCAATATAATTCCCTCTTACCCGCCCGAACCTTTTGGAGTCAACAATGAAGATATAAACAACATAGAAGATATAAAAAACTTTCTGTACCTCATTAATGGTGAAAACTTCGAGACAAAACAACAACTTATTGAAAGCATTTCAGCAACAAATTTCGATTTACTTATACTAGACCTATTTCATTTCGATGAAGCCCTTACACCATCAGAAATAGCTAAACTTCAACAAAAAGCAAATGGTTCACGCCGGCTCGTTCTCTGCTACATGAGCATTGGTGAAGCTGAAAACTACCGCTATTACTGGGAAAAAAGTTGGAACAATTCGCCTCCCCGTTGGTTGTGCGAAGAGAATAAAGACTGGGCAGGAAATTACGAAGTGAAATACTGGGACAAAGAGTGGCAACAAATCATTTATGGTACCGCCGGTGCATACCTCGACCGAATTCTGAAAGCTGGTTTCGATGGAGTTTACCTCGATCTTGTCGATGCATTTGAATATTTTGAAGAGTAAATGTCCTCACTTCGTCTCGGCTTCAAATAAATTACACAATGATTTAAACATCAATAATTTAACTTTATTAATATCTTGTTTTTCTCCAAGTTCTTTTTCCAGCGAGGTTACTCCTTTGTCTGTAAATCCGCAAGGATTGATGTGTTGAAAATACGAAAGATCGGTATTCACATTCAGTGCAAAACCGTGCATGGTCACAAAGCGAGAACTTTTTACCCCAATAGCGCAAATTTTTCGGGCTTGACTGGTACCAACATCAAGCCAAACACCTGTGGCCTTATCGTCGCGTGAACCATGGAGTCCAAATTCTGCAATAACATTAATTACTGCTTCCTCCAATAAAAAAATATACTTCCGTAATCCTATCCCAAAATTCTCAAGATCGAAAATCGGATAACCCACCAACTGCCCGGGACCGTGATAAGTAATATCCCCTCCCCTGTCGGTATGAAAAAAAGTGGCATCTTTAGCCTGCAACTGAATATAATTTAAAAGTAGATTTTGTTCATCACCACTTTTCCCCAAGGTATACACATGCGGATGCTCGACAAAAAGCAAATAATTATCACTCTCTGCATCGGGCCGGGTTTTCTTAGCTAGTTTCTGAGCAATCACCTTCTGCATCAATAACTCTTGGTATTCCCAAGTTTTCTTGTATTCCGAAACCCCAAGGTCTTCAAAAAGAATCTCCGTATTCATGTTATATTATTTTACCAATAGATTTTCCAGCATATTTACCTCGCGACAAAAATATGCCTTACACGTGCCGCTCGGCATGGTAACTCGAGCGTACCAGCGGAGCACTTTCCACTATTTTAAAGCCTTTTTGTAATCCAATTTGACGGTACTCTTCAAACACATCAGGATGCACATATTCAACAACCGGTAAATGCGATGTAGTTGGCTGAAGGTACTGACCAATCGTAAACACCTTACAACCTACCGCCAGCAAGTCATCCATCGTGGCCAATATCTCATCGCGGGTTTCACCAAGGCCAACCATAATGCCACTTTTGGCAACCACGCCCGAATCGGCAATGGTTTTAATAACCTGCAAACTCACATCATATTTTGCCCGGCTACGAACCAACGGTGTTAAACGCTTAACTGTTTCTAGATTATGAGAAATAATATCAGGCTTAGCATCGATCACCAGGGTGATAAGCTCCTCAATTCCATCAAAATCAGGAATGAGCACTTCCATTGCAGTACCCGGGGTAAGTTTCTTTATTTCGAGTATAGTTTTAGCCCAGTGCGTAGCCCCTTTATCGGGCAAGTCGTCGCGATCGACTGAAGTAATCACCGCATGTTTTAAACCCATCAAGCGAATCGATTCAGCCACATTTTGGGGCTCATTCACATCAGGGGGTAATGGATGCCCGGTTTTTGTGGCACAAAATTTACAGCTTCGGGTACAAATATCTCCCAAAATCATTAAAGTAGCCGTACCTGCAGCCCAACATTCACCCATATTGGGACATTTCCCGCTGGTACATATTGTATGCAGGTTGTACCGTTGAACAATGCTTTTCACCTGGGCATAATTTGTTCCCTTTGGCAGCTTAATCTTTAGCCAATCAGGCTTTCGTTGAATTGGTTCAGTCATTTTTACCAGCATTAAATCAGGTTGCAAGGTAAGAAATTTGATGAGTTTTACTAAACATGCGATAACACACAAGGTTGAATCCGATATAAATAAACAGCTTTAAAAGACAAATAAACTTAGAATACAGAAAACAGAGCCGGTAAACCATTCCACCTTAGCGCTGTTTTATTATTTTTGTTTTCAGAAATTTATATACACGACATAATCATTTTAAACAATTCATTATGAGAAACAAGTTACTGACTATGGTTGCTGCGCTACTAATCAGCAGCTACTCAATAGCCTGCACTAATTTTTTGGTATCGAAAGGAGCTTCGGCTGATGGTTCGGTGATGATTACCTATGCCGCCGACTCGCACACGCTTTACGGTGAGCTATACTTCTATCCAGCAGCGACTTATCCAAGTGGCACCCTCCTCGATATTTATGAGTGGGACACCGGTACCTTTTTAGGGCAAATTCAACAGGCTTCGCAAACCTACAAAGTGGTAGGAAATATGAACGAAAATCAGGTTGCCATTGGCGAAACCACTTTTGGCGGACGTTCTGAACTGGCCAGTCAAAAAGGAGCCATTGTTGACTACGGAAGTCTCATATACATTGCGCTTCAACGATCGAAAACAGCGCGCGAAGCCATCGAGGTAATGACCAGCCTTGTTGAGAAATACGGGTATTATAGTTCCGGCGAATCATTCTCTATATCAGATGCCAACGAAGTCTGGATTATGGAACTGATTGGAAAAGGCGATTTCGAAAAAGGAGCAGTATGGGTTGCTTTGCGGGTTCCCGATGGGTACATTTCAGGGCATGCCAACCAAGCCCGTATTACCACGTTCCCGATGAACGATCCACAAAATTGCCTATACGCTAAAGACGTGATAAGCTTCGCCCGCGCCCGTGGCTGGTTCAGTGGTAAAGACAACGAATTTAGTTTTTCAGACACCTATGCCCCTGTTGATTTTGGAGCTGCACGTTTTAGTGAAAGCCGCGTTTGGGCTGGCTTCAACAAGGTATCAAACGAAATGAAACCCTATTTCGACTATGCGAAAGGCAAAGTTAAACACAACAAAAATGGTGTCGCAACCAACCGCATGCCCCTGTGGATAAAACCGTCGAAACCACTTACTGTAAGCGATGTAATGGGCATGATGCGCGATCATTTTGAAGAAACAGAACTCGACATGGCTAATGACCCAGGTGCAGGACCTTTCGGCTTGCCTTATCGCTGGAGACCACTATCGTGGAAAGTTGATTCGGTTGAGTATGTGAATGAAAGAGCGATATCGACCCAGCAAACCGGGTTCTCGTTCGTCGCCCAAAGTCGTCCTTCTCTTCCCAATCCAATTGGCGGTATTCTCTGGTTTGGCGTCGACGATACTTACAGTACTTGTTACATTCCCATGTACTGTGGAATGACCCGCACCCCAGAAACATTTGCTGTAGGCAACGGCGATATGCTTACCTACTCTTCCACTTCTGCTTTTTGGGTATTCAACAATGTTTCGAATATGGCCTACTTGCGTTATAATGATATGATTAAAGACATCATCAATGTACAGGCTCAACTCGAAAATTCATTTGTCAAAACGGTGAAGGCCATTGACCAGGCAGCCCTTTCATTATGGAATAGCAACGAAAAAGAACTTGCTATGGATGTTCTCACCAACTATTCAGTCAGCACTGCCAACAAAACAGTTGATCGATGGAGAGAATTAGGTAATTTCCTGTTAGTGAAGTATAAAGATGGCAATATTATGAAAGAAAAAGACGGAGTATTTATCCGTACCAAAACAGGGCAAGCCGAATATCCCGATCAGCCAGGGTACCCCGATAGTTGGAAACGACAAGTTGTGAAAGAAAGCGGAGAAAAGTTAAAAATGACAGGAAGTGCTGGACATTAAAAAACTGAATTAATTAATGATATCCTTTTCTCAATTAAAAAAATTATTTACTTTTGCGCCGCCTTTAAGGCAAACGTAATCTCTTACCATTCAGGTCACATTAGGTAATATTGCGTTTAAACCCATTAAAAATAATAAAAATGGACGCTATTAAAATTGTACAAAATGCATTTGCTCAGGAAGAAGTGAAGACCCACCCTGAGTTTGGAGCAGGAGATACCATCACTGTTCACTACAAAATTAAAGAAGGAAATAAAGAACGTATCCAGAACTACCGTGGCGTTGTGCTTCAGGTTAAAGGCTCAGGAATGACCAAAACCTTTACTGTTCGCAAAATGTCGGGTAATGTTGGTGTGGAACGTATTTTCCCTTTGAATTCACCTTTTATTGAACTAATTGAAATCAACAAGAAAGGTAAAGTTCGTCAGGCTCGTATTTTCTATTTCCGCGAATTGAACGGAAAGAAAGCACGTATCAAAGAAAAAAGAATTATACAATAAGGGTTATATTTCAATATCTGAATCCCTTCACCTTATGGTGCGGGGATTTTTTTTTATAACAACATAGTTACGTACACAGGCAGACTTCACCGTAATCTTATACAATTCAAAAGAAATCAACAAAATGCCAAAATTCATTTTTAGGTAATTTTCTTTATAATTAATTTAGTGGAGGAAAAAATAACCTTTTTCAAAACGACAAAATGATATTCTGAAAGATAAAAATTAGCCCCTGGAGTTCAATCGACGCCAATTGTTTCATTATTATATTTAGGCTAAAACAATTAAAGACAAACAACGATGAAATTAATACCTAAAGAATCGATTTTCTCAGCCCGAAATTTTCGGGATTATATTTTTATTGTTGTTGGGGCATTCATTCTTGCTGTAGGCTTTGTTTATTTCATCTCACCACACAGAATTGTTCCCGGGGGCGTTTATGGAATCGCCATCGTAGTTCACTACCTAACCCAGGGTGTTTTCCCGTTTTGGCCCGAGGGGATTCCAATCGGCTTGTTTGGGCTTGTGCTAAACATTCCGCTCACATATGCAGGCATTAAAATACTGGGGCCAAAATTCGGCATAAAAACAATTGCGGGTTTTGTACTTTCTTCGGTTTTTATGGACGGCATTACAATGCTTCGCGAAGTTGGCGACGCCCCACTGGTCGACGATGTACTGCTTTCGTGTGTTTTTGGAGGCGTGCTTATTGGCTTCGGGCTAGGGCTTATTTTTAAATCGAGGGCAACGTCAGGGGGGTCTGATATAATTGCCATGATTATTGCAAAATATACCAACCGACAGTTGGGGCAACTCATGATTTATGTCGATTCTGCCATTGTGCTGATTGGCCTTGCAGCTTTTCAAGACTGGAAAATACCTCTTTACTCGTGGTTGGTAATTTATATTACTGGTAAGGCCATCGACGCAACAATTGAAGGAAGTGGCTATAATAAAGCACTTTTCATCATATCGAAAGAACACGACAAAATAAAAGAAAAAATACTTTTCGATCTCGAACGTGGGGGCACCTATTTCAATGGGAAAGGGATGTTCACAAACGAAGAAAAGCAAATAATATACACAGTAGTTAGCCGGCGCGAAGTGGCAATTCTCGAACAATATATCCATTCAATTGATCCCGAAGCTTTTATTACCGTGATGGATACCAGCGAGATTCTTGGCGAAGGCTTTCAATCGCTGAAACACAAAATTGAACCCTAAGTAATTTTATTAGCCATGAAAAAAATCTACCTTACTATTTTTCTTTTTATTATTTACATAATTGCAAACGCCCAGCAAGTTGGCCTCGTGTTAAGTGGCGGTGGTGCCAAGGGACTGGCACACATTGGTTTGATTAAAGTTCTTGAAGACCACAACATTCCTATCGATTATGTTTCGGGCACATCAATCGGTGCCATAATTGGAGGCCTATATGCAGCAGGCTTTTCTCCCGACGAAATGCTTGAGCTTTTCAATTCAAACGATTTTAAGTTATGGTCAACCGGAAAACTCGACAGAGAAGACCTGTATTATTACAAACTGAAAGATGAGGACCCAGGCTGGGCTAAAGTGGATATTACCCGTAAGGCAAATAAAATAAAAATTGTTCTGCCATTGAACCTTGTTCCCGAACAACAGATGGATTTTGCTTTTCTTCAGTTGATGACCTCAACTACTGCAGCTTGTAACAGCAATTTCGACAACCTGATGATTCCTTTTCGTTGCGTTTCAACCGACATTTACAACAATAAAGCTATTATACACCGAGACGGAGATATCGGTGAGGCCATCCGGGCATCAATGACTTTCCCCTTGGTTTACAAGCCTATTGAAAAGGATGGAATGTTGCTATTCGATGGAGGAATTGTAAATAATTTTCCCACCGACATAATGAAAAAAGACTTTAACCCCGACGTTATCATTGGCCATAAAGTTTCGAACCTCAGCAAAAAACCCGACCCTGAAGATCTTTTCAGCCAAATAGAAAGTATGGTTACACAAATCACCAATTATAACATTCCCGACACCATCGGAATTTTGCTTGAATCGAAAACCGACGATGTAAGCCTTCTCGATTTTCCAAAAGCTAACTACATATATAATAAGGGAGTAGAAACTGCGCTATTACAAATTGACTCGATAGAAAAGATTATTACACGAAGGGTTAGCCCTGAAGAAATTGCAAAAAAAAGAGAAGAATTCAACATGAAAAAACCAGCGCTTATTTTCAACAACATTCAGGTTGAAGGGATTGAAAACGACAATCAGCGACGCTATATTATCCAATCGATTAAACACAGTCAAAAAACAATCGATATTCATCAACTGCACGAAGCCTATTTTAAACTGATTTCCGACGAACACATCAAGGCAATTCAACCATTGGCCTATTATAACAAACGAACCGGCTTTTTCGACCTAAACTTGAAGGTTGAGCCTCGAAAACCTTTCGATGCTGTGTTTGGTGGCCATATTTCAACCCGTGCCAACACGTTTGGATACGTTGGGCTCAACTACAAGAATTTCAATACGGTAGCTTTCAATATTTCGGGTAATGTTTACATCGGAAAAATTTACAATTCGCTTTCGTTTGGTGCCCGCATGGATGCCCCAACGCAAATTCCATTCTTCATTTCGGCCAATTACACCATCAATTCGTGGGACTACCTCAGTACTGCTTCAGACCTGATTTTCACCAACATAAAACCATCATACGTAGTACAAAACGAACGGAATTTCAGGATCGAAGCCGGATATCCCTATGTAAAAACAGGGGTCATTGATTTTGGCTTCTCGCTTTCCGACTCGAAAGACAACTACTACCAAACACTGGTTTTTAATCTTGGCGACAAGCTCGACGAGACCTCTTTCGATGCCTTCGCCTGTCATGCCCGAATTGATAAAAAACGATTCGACTACAAACAATACCCTACTGCAGGCGACCGAAAGATGTTTCAATTTCAATACATTAATGGCGACGAAACGTTTTACCCGGGCACCACTTCGCCTATTCAACAAAAAACGACAACAAAACATAGCTACTTTGCTATCAATGCACTGTACGATAAGTATTTTGAAATAAGAAAAAGGCTTACACTAGGACTTTTGGCCGAGGGTGTTTACAGTACCCGCGGGCTATCGTCAAACTATACCGAAGCGATCATTGCAGCACCGGCATTTCAGCCTACTCCGAACAGCAAATCGATGTATCTCGAAAAATATCATGCCAACCAGTATTTGGCCACAGGAGGAAAAATTTTATTTAAATTAAACGACAACCTGCATTTGCGCTCTGAGGTCTATGGTTTCTTCCCGATACGCGACTTTGTGCTCGGACCTGATAACTCTGTAAGTTACCATAACGACTCTTTCTCTCGCGCAAGCTTTATGGGCTTGGCAGCAGCAGTATACCACACTCCTCTTGGCCCGTTAAGTGCCGAAGTTAATTACTACGAAAAAGCCGGACAAAAATGGTTTTTCTCGCTTAACCTTGGCTATATGATTTTCAACAAACGGGGATTATAAGGGATGTTCCAACCCAGAATAAAAACGACTACATTGCAAAAAGTCAGTTGAAATATCCTACGATAAAACCAAGCATAAAATATTAGAACCATAAAAAATGCTACAATACAAAAGGTTTGACTACGCTATGTAATCAAACCTTTTTTCTATTATAGTCACTTTCCTTACAGCGCTCTCTCCTACAGCACAATGACCTTTTTGCTCAGTTGGGTTTCCTGATCGATTACGCGAACAAAATAAATCCCTTTTTGAACATTGGGCAACGAGATATCGAAGGTTGGTTCGCCAATTCCCCGTGCCGAGTAAACCACCCTACCCTGCATATCGATCACATTCACAGAAGCTTGAACACTGAGCCCTTCGGGTAACCGAACGGTAAATGAACCATTGTTGGGATTAGGAAAAACCCTCATATCCATAGCATTGTCTCCATCGGCATTATCAACAGCTTCTTCAATACCTTGGGCACTTTTTAGAGCCAATGCAGCATAAACAGCCATCGGGATTTCGGGTTCGCAGAACGATTCATCTTCGGTAATGTAGGCATGAGCATTACTTCCGGCCCTAGCATGAAAGCCAGGAAGAAAACGTACCGATTGCCCGGCGATGAATGTTGCCGATGAGCCAGAGTATAATGTTACGGCTTTACTTCCTGCTACGGTTATCGATTGAAGGGCATTGAAACATGTATCAGCCGAACTTGCCAGGCTTAAGTTGGCTACAACTTGATCTACAGGAACGGAGTATTCAGTTAGGGTTATAGGGTAACTTTCGAGCAAAAGTCCTGCAACATTTACATTAGACACAACACAATGATATTGACCTTCGTTTGCCGGGTTGAATGAATCTATTATTAAAACAGAATCTGTTTCGCCGTTTATTATAACCCCATTTTTAAACCAGGTAAATTCATCGGCTTCTGCAACCACATATCCTTCGGCTTCAAGCATAACCGGCTGCCCAATATACCCAGGAACCAGAGCATTTTCTTTCCCAATTTTTGACTGTGGTGAATAAACCAAGCCACAATCAGTACACCAATCAATAACGGGCTCAATATCAATGAAAAAATATAAATTATTGGATATATTAAAATTATTGAGATTGCTTAAATAACTGAAATCTTCAGAAATCGATCCGGAGAAATGGTTTCCCGAAACATTCAACGTGGTTAAATAATCGAGATCTGAAAGTTCTTCTGGCAACGTTCCCTCAAAGTCATTATCGTTCAATGTAAGTGAAGTTAAATCAAGCAGATCACCAAGTGTGCCGGGCAAATTTCCACTAAAATCATTAAATTCAAGCGACAAATCAAGCAAACTTGTCAGGTTGCCAATATCGGCGGGCAAAGCTCCTGAAAACTGGTTGCTTCCAAGCTTCAATGTTTTTAAGTTAACAAGGTTTCCGATGCTTGCAGGTAGAACTCCTGAGAGTTGGTTACTGTTCAACGCCAAATAATTCAAATTGGTTAAATTGCCAATTTCTTCAGGCAAAGCTTCTAATTGATTGCTATTTATACTTAAGCTATTTAATTTGCTTAATTGGCCAATCGTTGCAGGAATTGGTCCATCCAGCAAATTATTGCTAAGGTTTAAAGTCCGCAAACTATCAATTTCTCCTATTTCTTCGGGTATATTTCCACTCAGTGCATTACTATGCAGCGATAATTCAGTGAGTTGTGTAAGGGTTCCAATTTCAACAGGTAAAGCACCGGTAAGCTTGTTATTTGTAAGCACAAGTTTCACAACCCTATTACCATTCACGGTAACCCCTGCCCATTCACTCAATGGTGCAAGTGGAGGAACGGTATCACACCAGTTTGCATTATTTGTCCAATTTTTGCCATCTGTATTATTATAAAGCTCAACCAACGCGAGCGAATCGGTATATAGCGAAAAAGAGTAATTGAACGGCATGGAGGAAATGGTCAGGTCTGGAAAATTTGGATTGATAACCTGACAATAGTATTCTCCTTCGAAAGTAAGCCGAAGTGTGTCATCGCTTGGAACACTGAGAAGTGTATTGTCGCGGTACCACTTGAAAAAGTTGCCGGCAGCACCGTCTTCAAGCACTCTTAGCGACGATTCAGACGGAATATATTTCAAACTCCAGACAGTATCCTGTGGCGCGTAAGTAAACACACTGGTCAAGATTGTATCAACATTTGACGTTTTAAGGTTGGAGAACGAAAACAGATTATTTTCAAGCGACAATTGTTTCAGTTTTGTGGCAGCTGAAAGAGTTGGCAAATTGCCAGAAAACATGTTACTATCTAATTTCAGAGAGTTCAAATTTGTTAATGACGACAACGCGCTTGGTAAAGCTTTCGAAAATTTGTTCTTCGATAAATCAAGCGCGGTGAGTGAAGTAAGTGAACCAATTTGCGCTGGAATTTGACCGTTTAATTCATTATCAGCTAATAATAAACTAGAGAGAGAAGTCAGCCCAAACAGCGAAGAAGGGATCGATCCGGTAAGCATATTCCCTGAAAGCGATAACTGGGTCAAGTGCGAAAGGTTTCCTAACCCAGAAGGAATTACACCACTTAAATCATTGTTATTCAAATACAAATACATCAACCCCGTCAGATTTCCTAATTCCGCAGGAATAGCCCCACTGAATCCATTATTATCGAGTTTCAAGCTTGTCAATGCTGAAAGATCTCCAATTTCTGAAGGAATTGTACCCGTCAACCCATTGTTAGACAACTCAAGCCATTTCAACCCGGTTAGTGAACCAATCCCGCTTGGAATTACTCCGGTAAGTTCATTGTCCGAGAGCCTCAAGGATATTAGCTTCTGAAGGCTAACAATGCCTGCCGGAATTTCACCAGTTAATTGGTTTGAGTACAGCTCAAGTGTAGTGAGACTATCCAGATTATCGATGCCTGCCGGAATTATTCCTGAAAGGCGGTTGTTGAATAACTTCAACGACTTAATCTGGGTTAACATATCAATCTGGGCAGGAATTGTACCCGTTAAATCATTATTGTTCAAATTAATATCTGTAAGTTTCGAAAGAGAACTAATCTGTGCCGGAATTTCTCCTTTCAGATTATTTCGCGGCAAAAGAATTTTTGTGACACGACCGTTCGCAACACTAACCCCATACCATGAACTAACTGGCTGACCTGTAGTTAACCAGTTGTCCTTCTTAGTCCAACTTTCCCCACCAGTGGCTTGATATAAACTCACCAAAGCAAGTGAATCGGTGGTCATCGACAATTGCACAGTCACCGTGTCTGTTTTGAAATCCAACAAGGGATACGCAGAGTTAGTTGCAACACAATAATAGTCACCCCCGAGATATGCCCCAATTGTCCGGGTGGTATCGTTTTCCAATAACGAGCCATCACGGTACCATGAATATTCGTTGGTCTGATTTGCCTTGTCGGGAACTGTAAGCAGACTCTTGGGGATATCGTAAAAGAGCTCAAGGGCTATTTTTTGCGGATGATAGACCAATGATGTAATATCGCCATCCACTATACCCGAGGTCAACAAATCGGCAAAATGGAAAAGGTTATCTTGCACCCAAAGCGTAGTAAGGGTCTCAATCTGTTGAAAGAATGGCAAACTGCCACTTATTTTGTTGTCATTAATTTTTAGCATTTCCAATTTCGACAAGTTTGCCAACTCGCGTGGTAAAGATCCAGTTAAATTATTGCTGGCCAAATCAATTGCGGTAACACGGCCGTTTCCATCCAGAGTTATTCCATGCCATGTTGCCAATTTTCCGGTTTTCCATCCAGTCTTGTTAGTCCAACCATTGCCGTTGGTTGACTCATATAAAGCCACAAGTGCAAGGGAGTCAGTATCATCTGAATAAATCAGATTAATACTATCGGAATAAAGCGTTAGCTCCGTGAATTTAGTGTTCGAGACTTCGCATTTATACCAGCCTTCGGCTTTGGTAAATATTGTGGAGGTTGAGTCAGCAATTGGGTCATTATCAATATACCATTTATAGTCGTTAAATGGACTTTCGTCAATCAAAACTGAAATTGTTCCTGCAATAGGATCACTCTTAAGACCCAATACGGTATCTTGCGGGGCATAAGTAAAATTATCAATAGATGAATCGTTTAACTTCGAAGAATCGAGATCGGTAAAAGTATACAGGTTATGACTAACGTCGAGTTTTGATAAGTAATTCAATGTACTTAAATCGGGCAAATTACCTGAGAGTTTATTTCCCGACAAATCAATGGTTTTCATCCCGGTTAAGTCTGCAATAGAATCAGTGATGTAGCCTGTTAAGTTATTGTTTGGCAATAAAAGTTGGTAAACCAATTTGGAAGAAGTACTTACACTTACCCCATACCAAGTGTTAATTTGAAGAGTTGGAGAAAGCCAATTTGTTTTAGAGTACCACCCCGGCCCATTGGCTGCTCTAAAAAAAGCGGTCAAGGCCAACGAATCCATTTTTGAGTACTGAGCATGAAGCGAGAATGATGAGAGTAGTAAACTAACAACGAGGAGATAATGGGAAAGTTTCATAATTGTAATTTTAGGAGCAATTAGTATTTATGCTTCCAAAATTATATAAAATATTCAATTACATTTCATTATTTCTGGGGTTTAATTTGGTTAAATAAGATTTTCATCGGCAACATTAAACCAAAAAAAGAGGCTCAAGAATATTCAAGAGCCTCATTATTTCAGCAGGTATGCTAAACTATGTTTTCAAAAATGCGATCAATGTTTTGAAAGATAAGTCGCTACCCCCTCAGCCGAAGCATTCATTGCTTCTTCACCGGGCTTCCAATTTGCCGGGCATACTTCACCTACTTCTTCAAAATGCTGAAGGGCATCAACCATGCGGATGGCTTCATCAACACTACGTCCAAGAGGCAAATCGTTGATCAACTCGTGGCGTACTTTACCGTTTTTGTCGATAAGAAAGAGGCCCCTGAAAGCAACCGGTTCGCCATTAAAAATCGAATTTCCCTGGTCATCGTAATCGTATTCACCGGCCAATACACCATAATTCATGGCAATATTTTTCGACAAATCGGCAACAATAGGGAATTTTACCCCCTTAATGCCTCCGTTTTTCTTTTCAGTATTTAACCAAGCCCAATGCGAAAATTCAGAATCGGTGGAACATCCAACCACTGCTACTCCCCTTTTTTCAAATTCAGTTAACTTTTCCTGAAAGGCAAGAATTTCAGTTGGGCATACGAACGTAAAATCCATTGGATAAAAAAAGAATATAACATACTTATTGCCAACATACTGATCTAATGAAAAGTTTTCTACAATTTCATAGCCATTTACTACAGCCTTGCTGCTAAATGAAGGTGCTTTTTTCCCTACTAAACTCATATTTTATGTTTTAATGTTATCTGATATCGAAATTACGATCAGCAAAAAAACCATTCCCCTCATCATTAAAACCAGATATCGCCATAAGTTTTTCCTAATAATAGAGAGAATTGGTCGTTTGTTACAATCAGAAAAGTAAACAATGGAAATCAGAAAAAGGTTTTAGATTTATTACAGATAAGATTAAATTTTTTGCCGCGGTTAAAAGCTTCTATTTTCTCCATGTTTCGAGAAAATCCTCACGGTAGGCTTTTCCTACCGACAATTTTTTGCCCTTCAACGAAATAATGTTTCCTTCAAAGTAATCGATCAAGTCTAGATTGATGGTAAACGATTTATGTATACGACAAAACTTATTTGCAGGTAATATATTGAGAAATTGCAACATTGTTCCGTGGGTTATGATTGCCTGTGTTGCTGTTACCAACCTTATATAATCGCCCATCGATTCAATATAATAAATGCTTTCAAGCTTAATCCGGTACTCCTTTTTCCCTGATTTAACCAAAACGGTGTCAGCAATTTCATCCTTACCAGTTCCCAATGTATTTGAGAATTTCTCAATTGCCTTAGAAAACCGCTCAAACGAAATGGGCTTCAACAGGTAATCAACAGCATTCAGATTGAAACCCTCGACCGCATATTCAGGGTAAGCGGTTGTGAAAATAACAGCCGGTGGATTGGAAAGCCTTTTAACCAGTTCAACTCCATTCAACCCAGGCATGCTAATATCGAGGAAAACAAGATCGGTTTTATGCTCTTTCAAAAAAGACAATGCTTCGTTTCCATTGCCGAAAACACCAATAAGCTCAAAGCCGGAAATCATGCCAATATAATCTTTCAGAATTTCCTGCTGCAAGGGTTCATCGTCGGCAACAATGCACTTCAACTCCATATCAACTCAGATTAAGGAATAGTTCAACCCTAAAAATGTTCTCTTTTTTATCGATGGTAAGGTAATGTTTCTTAGGGTAAAGCAAGGCAAGACGTTTGCCTACATTCTCCAATCCTATACCTCCGCTTTCAATCACGTGGGTGTTTCCATCAAAGCTATTTTCAATTGCAAAAAGAATCTTGTCACCGTCAACACCAAAGTTCATGTTGATAAAGAAATTTCCATTGGGAGATGTTCGACAATGTTTCATCACGTTCTCAATAAAGGGAATAAAAAGCAATGGGGGCACCTGAACTTCACGAATATCCCCTTCGATCTTCTTCTCAATAGTAAGCTTTTCACCAAACCGGATCTGATGAATTTCAAGGATATTGTTGATAATTTCAAGCTCCTTTATAAGCGCAACCTTCTCGCAATCTGTTTCATAAAGCATATAGCGCATAATGTCTGAAAGCTGAAGGATAACTACCGGTGCCATTTCTGAATTTTTCCGGGCAAGCGAATAAATACTACTCAATGTATTAAAAAGAAAATGCGGATTTACTTTCGATTTCAATGCTTCCAACTGGTGTCGAGTGCTCTCCTCCTCAATTTTACTTACAAAAAACCAGGCACGGGCAAGTTTAAGCAACAGGGTTAAAACAATATACGTGAGGAGGATAAGACCAATTTCAAAAACACGGTACACCGCCACGAAGTAGTACCCTGACAACACCCAATCGACAATAATATTGAAAACCAAATAGTAAAACCCAATACCCAATGCCAAGTTGATAATCAAAGCCAACAGATAGAGTACGTAGCGGTTTTTAGCCATCAACCGTGGCACGAGGATAAGAAGATTCAGATAAACCGTAGGCAGAATGACAACATGAAACACAAGCACATAAACAAGGTCGATGAATTTTACATCAGCCGACACCTTCATAAGGAATACCAGAACAGTTATTGACAAACACCAGAATACGAGGTGCTGAAAAAATCTGTTTCTTACAAACCTGTTGACAAAAGTGCCGTTCTTCATTTGTTTTGTTTTGCAAATTCCACTTCAAGTCCATCTTTAAAAGCATCTTCCGAATGTAGGTATTTCTTCAGGAATTTTTGAAGCTCTGCCGATTTTGCTGTTAGAAGGATGAATTCACCATTATTTTCATGCCTAATACGAAGTCGGTTTTCCTCAATTAACTTTTTAAGCCACTCTCCATTGAACCATTTAAATGTTATTTTATCCTTCTCGATGATAACTTTTGCAAAGGTGTGTACTGGTATAATATGAAAATCGAATAAACGCACGTCTTTCTTTTTAGCATAATCATCAAGCAGAAAGTCGGCAATTAACACTCCATCAATTTTTATCAGATGTACTATAAAATAGGAAGTAAGGCTTGAATCTTTATTTTCGACAACTTTCAACTTATAACCTGTACTGTCGGTGATTTCATTATTTTTTATTTTCTTTTTCAAATAAGTAAAATCCCAACTTGTTGAATCTTCAAACGAGTAATAATTACCCAAAAGATAATCATTCGCGAAAAGATCTTTTTCTGAATAAAGCGGGTAAAACGAATATACGACACAACCACTAAGTCCAAGAGCAATGACCAATAACGAGATTACATTTTCCCATTTCATATTTTATTGATTTTAATTTCAGATCAAAGATGAAGAGAGAAATAATCAACGCCAACTTTTTTCGACAAGCGCATTCGTATTTTCGATAACCGTTCAATCAAACATAAAAAAGGCAGAACTTTCGCCCTGCCTTTCTATGACAAATATTTTAATGCTATACTTCCCAAGTATTACCACTCCTCAGCAACTCGTCTACGCAAGAAATCTTACGTTTCTCCTGTACCTGATGGATCTGCTCGGCCATCGCCTGATCGTAAACAGGAGCTTCAACTGCTCTTATAACGCCAAAAGCTACAGGCAACTCTGGCAACGCCATATCAATTAGCGCCGAATGCAAATATGTAGTTTGTTCTTTGGCATCGTGAACAAGTATATCGTCAAGCGTATATCCATCGGCACCAATGGTAACTGCTTTTAACTTACCCTGTTCGAAAACAATACCTTTATCTTTATTAACACCGAAAATCATTTTTTCGCCATGTTTCAGGTAAATTTGCTTGTCTTCACGGTTGTCGCCCTTGGTAATTTCCTCATGTATTCCACTATTGAAAATCACGCAATTTTGAAGTACTTCAACAATTGAAGTGCCCTTATGTCCAGCCGCTTCAACAAAAATTTCCTGGCTCATTTTCAAGTTACCGTCGATTGCCCGGGCAAAGAAAGTACCTCGGGCACCAAGTACAAGCTGTCCAGGAACAAAAGGATCTTCAACTGTACCAAAGGGCGATGATTTGGTTTTAAAACCACGATCGGTTGTAGGAGAATATTGACCTTTTGTTAGCCCATAAATTTTATTATTGAAAAGAATCACATTAATATCAATATTTCGGCGTACCAAATGGATAAAGTGGTTTCCTCCAATTGCAAGAGCGTCTCCATCGCCGGTAATTTGCCACACATGCAATTTCGGATTTGCACTTTTAACACCCGAAGCAATCGCCGAAGCCCTGCCGTGAATTGTATGAAATCCAAAGGTATTCATGTAATAAGGGAAACGCGAGGAGCATCCAATCCCAGAAATAATCGCATAATCCGAAATCTTATTCCCCAAACTGGCCATAGCCCGTTGAATGGCATTTAAAATGGCATGATCGCCACACCCCGGACACCAACGTACTTCCGTAGAACTTTTAAAATCTTTAGCATCGTATACAAATTCGCTCATGACTAATCCTCCAAAATTTTAAGTACGTTTTCTTTAATATCTTCAACGGCAAAAGGCATACCCTGTATTTTATTGTATTGCAGATATTTAAACTGAGGCAGCATATATCTTAGATACGAAACAAACTGTCCTAAGTTCAATTCGCAAACAACAATCTTTTTGTATTTTGAAAAAACATCGGCGGTATTGGCAGGTAGCGGATTGATGTAATTAAAGTGAGCCAGTCCTACTTTCTTTCCCAACAGATTGAGGTCGCGAGTAGCACTGACTAAATGGCCAAATGTACCGCCCCATCCCACAATCAGCACATCTCCTTCAGTGCAACCTTTAGTTTCCAGATTGGGTACAAAATCGACACAACGGGCAACTTTTTCAGCCCTCAACTCACACATAAGCTGATGGTTTTCGGGCACATGGCTTACAGCTCCATTTTCATCTTTTTCGAGCCCCCCAATTCGGTGTTCGAAACCTTCCATTCCGGGAATGGCCCATTCGCGGGCAAGGGTATTATCGGGTCGCCTATAAGGCTTATAGGTTTCTTGGCTTACAGCCATTCGTTTAGTAATAGGCGGCATATCGGCCATAGAGGGTATTTTCCATGGTTCACTACCATTCCCAAGAAATCCATCGGTAAGAAGGATCACTGGGGTCATCCGTTCGATGGCAATTTTTGAAGCCATGTAGGCATAATGAAAACAATCACTGGGTGAACTGGCAGCCAAAACAACAACCGGGCTTTCGCCGCTACGGCCCCAAAGCGATTGCATTAAGTCGCTCTGCTCTGTTTTGGTAGGCAACCCCGTTGATGGACCACCTCGCTGAACATCAACCACAACCAGTGGCAATTCGGCCATTACGGCCAACCCGATAGCTTCCGATTTAAGAGCAAGTCCAGGACCTGAAGTAGTAGTAATTCCCAACGCGCCAGCATAAGAAGCTCCGATTGCAGAACAAATGCCCGCAATTTCGTCCTCTGCCTGAAATGTTTTCACGCCCAAATCTTTGCGTTCCGATAAGGTGTGCAAAATATCTGTAGCCGGAGTAATTGGATATGAGCCGAGAAAGAGTTCAATACCAGCTTTCTCAGCTGCGGCAATAAAACCCCATGCAGTAGCCTGGTTTCCGCTGATATTTCGATAGATACCTTTTTCAATTTCACCCGATGGAACCAAATATTGAGGCGTTTCGTGCTCCATGTTCATTCCATAGTTGTACCCGGCATGGAGTACATCGATATTCGACTGAAGTACTGTTGGATTTTTCCCAAACTTTGCGGCCAACGCTTCTTCAATAATTTCGAGAGGACGGTTAAAAATCCAGCTAACCAACCCAAGGGCCAACATGTTTTTACTGCGTAAAACGGCTTTGTTGTCCATATCAGAATCGATCAACGCTTCTTTAGTTAACGAAGTAATTGGAACGCCAATTTTTGTAAAATCAATCAAACCCAGTTCGGTAAACGGGTCATTTGTTGCAAATTTTGCCTTTTGAAAGTTTTTTTCAGTAAACGAATCGGAATCATAAATAATTGTTGCTGAGGGCATCAAAAATTTTGCATTCGCTTTTATCGCAGCAGGATTCATGGCAACTAACACATGGGCTTTATCGCCCGGAGTGTTAATTTTATTTTTTCCAAAATGCACCTGAAAGCCCGATACCCCGCCTACAGTACCTTGTGGTGCCCTAATCTCGGATGGGTAATCGGGAAATGTTGAGAAGTCGTTCCCTACCAATGCAGTTGCATCGGAAAAAAGAGTTCCCGTGAGCTGCATGCCGTCACCCGAATCGCCCGAAAAACGAATCGCAACCTCTTCGAGTTCAATAACTTTTGATTCCTTAGTCATAGTATCTATAATTGAATTTTTCCCGGTGTAAATTAAGTAATCTGGCCTTTTTTTAAAACAAAGATCAATAAAAAAACATGATTTTTGTTAGGTTTTTCGACAAACAAAAGTAGCCAACAATGCTTAATATTCAACTATAGAAAGTAGAATAACTGAAAAGAAATTTTAATTTAACTTTCAATTCATAAATTAATGTAAGAATTAACAGAAGTTCTCCGTTATGAATTGTTATTGTTACTTTGTATCATTAAACACGGAAAAAATATTACAATATGGCTATTATAAAATCTTTAAACGGGAAGACTCCAATTATTGGCAACAACTGCTTTATTGCCGAAAATGCAGCGATTGTTGGTGATGTAACACTTGGCGACGACTGCAGCATCTGGTTTAGTGCTGTACTCCGGGGCGACGTTCATTACATTAAAGTTGGAAATAATGTGAATATTCAGGATGGTGCTATCATTCACTGCACATATCAAAAATCGCCCACTAACATAGGTAACAACGTATCAATTGCCCATGGTGCCATTATTCACGGGTGCACTATCCACGACTATGTACTAATCGGGATGAATGCCGTTGTGCTCGACGACGCAGTAATTGAAAGCAACAGTATTGTGGCCGCAGGTGCAGTAGTAACAAAAGGAACCGTGGTAAGTTCTGGTACCGTTTGGGCCGGTTCACCTGCTAAAAAAATCAAAGATATTAGTCCGGAACTGCTAAAAGGTGAGGTTGAGCGCATTGCAAATAGCTATGCCATGTATGCAAGTTGGTATAAAGAATAATGCTCTCTATAAACATAAAACAAAGAACTTAGCTTTATATTTGCACATGACAGTATTTTTTAAATGCAAAAATTAATCAATCAGTATTTTAAACCAATTGAAACTGATGATACAACAGAAAACAATACATTTACCATCATATAGGCGGGGATTTCACCTGGTGACCGACAACATACTCGATCAACTTGGCGATTTGCCAGTGTGCGGAATGGTGAATCTGCTGCTCCAACACACTTCGGCCGCTTTAACAATCAATGAGAATGCTGATCCCGACGTCAGACACGATTTTGAAGCATTTATTAATAAACTAATCCCAGAAAACCACCCGGTGTACCAACACACCCTTGAGGGTTCGGACGATATGCCAGCCCACATTAAATCGTCGCTTTTTGGCGTTAGTATTACCCTGCCAATAAGCAATCACTCCCTAAATTTGGGTACATGGCAGGGCATATATTTGTGTGAATTCAGAAACCATGGTGGGCAACGAAAAATAATTGCTACAATTATCAGCTAAAATGATTTCCCAACCAAAAAAGAACCAATAAAATGCAAAAAAGCAAAAGGCCAATTCTCAGAATAAGAAATACTTTCAGCTTGATTATTCTAGCCATAACATTGGTATCGTGCGGACTAACTGAATATAGGGATATTGATACAATAAAAATAAAAGGGCAACCAAAAATTGCCACTCCCCTAGCCTACGGAACTATTGATGTAACTACACTTTTCTACTACATCAACCCGTACAAGGTAGATTTGCCACCCGACGACAATGGCTATTACTCATTCGGTCAGATAGTTGCCGAATTGGCCATACCCGATACGTTTGCTTTCAACGGACAAATGCTGCAAAAAATTTCAGAAGTAGCCATGCATATCGAGACGTCGAACGGATTGCCACTTGGTGCCGATGTTGAACTGAATTTTATTGATACAACATCCTTCAAGTCATACGGAAAACCAATTGTCTTCCCTGTAATTGATCCCGCAGTTGTGAATATTCATGGGAAAGTGACAAACCCCACCTACTACAAAGGCAATGTTGCAATAAATAGAAATCAATTAGCAGAATTCAGCCAAGCCAATGGGATATTGATGAACATTCTTTTATACTTACCTGAATCAGAGGCAGAAACAATATATTTCAACATACACGATACTTTTTCGTTGAACGTTTGGATAGAAGGAATACCCGAATTTTAACAAAACCAAGCAGATGACCATGCAACAAATTCGAAATACCATAGCCACCTTGCTGATTATATTCTTGGGCATTTCCACCATGCAAGCTCAGGAAAACATCTTGTATTTTATGGGAAATTCACCACAATCGACACATCTAAACCCCGCAATTATCAACGACCAATCAAAACTTACCATTGGGATTCCCCTACTTGCCGGACAAAGTTTTTCATTAAACAACTCATTTACAATTAGCGAAATAACAACAGTGAACCAAAACACACTGTATATCGACCTTGATAAAATGAATGAAAAAGCCGAGGATAAAAACCACCTTTGGCAAAGATACACTTCAAATCTGGCTGACATTCAGTGGAGAAGGGAGAACGATCGTTTTAGTTTTTCCATTACAGGCAATCAGTTACTCAACGGCTCTTTCAATAAAAACATCGTTGAATTAGTCAGCAAGGGAAATGTTCCACTCAAAGGGAAACCCATACAAACCAATTTCGACGTAAACTTTATCCATTACAGGGAATTCGCGTTGGGATACAGCCGCAATATGTCAGAAAAAATAACTTTGGGAGGAAAAGTAAAGTTCTTAAGCGGTCTTTCGGCTATCGATGTACAAAAAATGGAATTAACACTCGAAACCTCGAACAATGTTGAAAATATAGAAATCAATGCAGAAGGCAATTACCGGCTCAGTTTACCAAAGTCGATGCGCCTGGAAAACAACAAAATCAATAATCCATTCGATTATCTCACAACCACTTCAAATTATGGCATGGCAGTCGATTTGGGGGTAAACTATTACCTCAATCCCAAGATAGAACTTTCGGTAAGCATCATCAATCTTGGTTTTATCCGTTGGAAAAATGAAGCAAAAACTGTTTCACATAATGGAAGCTTTATCTGGAAAGGGTTTGATCTTTCAAATATGAAAAACTTAATCGGTTATGAAAAAGAACCCTATTCCGATCCTTTTCAAGCATTTAAAGATTCAGTAAAAGAACTGGTTAATTTCAATGAAGTCAATAATCCGTTTACTAGTGGCATACCAACGTATGTTTATTTTGCTGCCGGATATTCGATTTCAGAATCATTTAAAGCAGGAGTTGTTGATCAGATTATGGTATTCGACAAGCAAACACGAAACTCATTAACCCTCTCGGGAAACCTCAACATCAATAGAATTGCCTCAATATCTGCAGGATATACCATTATTGACAAATCTTTCGCGAACCTTTCTGTTGGTACTGCCATAAAACTGGGACCAGTTCAGCTATATCTTTTAACAGATAACATTCTGGCAATTAATGTCGCCAATTCAAACACATTTAATATTAGAGCAGGTGCAAACCTTATGTTTGGAAAAAAATAAATCTTAAGAAATTTAAAATCAATCGGTCAAAATTTTTTTATCGACGAACCCATCATCGGCAATTAATACGAAAAGGCATATTTCTGATTTAAGCTCTCTGCCCTTTATGACTATGCACCCGTTACCTTTCAATGCAAATTTCATTAAAACTGATTAAAACCGTGAAAAGTATCTTATTCGCGCTATTGTTCAATGGCTATCGATTTCATTTCTAATTTTTTCAGATATATGGCTCTTCAAACCATTGACAGGAAACAGTAAAAAAAAAGGAAATAAAGAAATATATATAGGCTTTAAAAAATATTCATATCAAAAAACATAATCAAGTGTGACAACTGTATAATTATTTTCTCTGAAACTTCAAGAATCAGTCTCTAATATTAATAATATTCACACCTGTAAACATAGCACAATGGCTTAATTGATGAGCACTAAGAATAATGAACAAAGATGATAGCTTTGTAATAAGCTATCCTATTCCTCTTTAAATATGAGTACCTTTTTTTCAGTTGCATTGGCAATGTAAACCCGTTTGTTCCCCACAGCTACATCGTAAGGAATAAAATTTTTGTCGCCGAATTCTTGCAAGTTAATTTCTGAGAGTTGTTTTCCCGACTTATCGAATATTAAAAGTTTTTCACAATAAAAGGTGGAAAGATATAAGCGGTCTTCGTCACCGATTTCAACACGTGGTTGGCTGACCATCGCGCCGGGAACACACCCTTCACCCGATAATTGCCTGGTCGAATCTATCTGTTCCCTGTCGGGATTATACACTGTTAGATGGTGCAAAGTGTTAAAAACATTCACCGAGTCGTTAAACGATTGCCCGGTCAGGAAAATTTCCCCAAGGGAATTAACGGCTATACCTGACACATTCAGGGTGAAAGGAGATGAATCACTTTCTCTGTCGGGAAGCAGATAGGTCTTTCCAGCCTTACCATTCAACGGAAATGTTTTGATCTGCCTGTTGCCTGCAAAATAAACCGTTCCTTTTCGGTATGCGGTTGCCCTGTTGTATGAACCCTGCCCGTTTCCCAGAAATGGGATTTCTTTTTGAAACACCCCGTCTGTGTTAAACTGTAATACAGAAATCCCATCATACGCCATTTCTATTTCAGGTTGGCCAATAACGTAAAGTTCGCCTTTATCGCCAATAAACAGGTCGGAAAGGAAATAGCCGGGATAGTTGCCCCTGCTTAATGTTTCAAAATCGACAATTGTTCCCAGCAAATCGCCTTCGGCAGAATATTTTTCAATACAGCAGGAATCATAAAAAGCATGTTTATAACAAAGGGTGAAAACTTCCCCACTTTCAGGGTTGACGGCAAGCGCAAATGGCCTTGTTCCCAAATTGAACGACGAATAATATTTGATGGAATAAGGTTCGGGATCATCCGGCTTATTACAGGAAACGGCAAAAAAGAGGAGCAAAAGTATTATGAGATACCTTCTTCTTTGTTTAAAATTTGTGAAGAAGAGGTTGGAGAGTAAAACAGACATTGTTCTCATGATGATTTAATTCAAAAGCGGTTTATTCAATCCTCTGCAAAACCCCATACGGAGGTTCGTCTATCCTTAAAAAGAGCCCAGAATCTGGGTGAAAAGCATTATGAAGGCCAAAAGAAACCTGTGACAAAACAATTTCCTTATCGGAACAAGAGATACTAATCTTTGCCAATGTTATATACCCTTCTGCTGGTTCACGTATAAAAGATACTGTGTAATCTCCTGAATACTCATTCTCAACATTATCTTTTTTAATTTTTATAATTGATTTGCCTTGGATGTTAAACTTGAGATAAATGACGTTTTCATATTCTTCATTTTCAAACACCGACTTCCATTCTCCAATTAAAGCATTCTTGAATTCGGTTTCAGAAAAATTGGATCTCAATTCTATTGGCTCATTCTTTTTATCTAACTCGTTTTTATCTGATTCTTTTTTGCAACTAAAAAATAGAATAAGACTAATTCCTAAAAAGATAATATTCATTGTTTTCATTTTAATTCCTCCAATGGTTTTTTTAAAATTAATAAAATAATAATTGGAGACTGCCTAAATACTAGCAATCTCCAACTAAATTATTCATTCAAATTTCTCTTAAGATTCTCAATCTCAATAATACTAGATTTATAGGCTTTCAAAGCTTCATCTTCCCAGTTTGCAAAATTCTTTGATTTTATAGCTAATCCTTTTTCATATAACTGTTGTATCCTAGCAGCCTGAATTTTAGATCGTTTCTTAATGCCATTAATAGAGAGGTTATACTGTTCATTGGCTTCTTTTAAATACTTGTGTTTTGCATAAATATCACCTAGATCTTTATTAATTTGCCAATACCAACCATCAGGGCTATATTCAGTAACAATTTTATTCGATACTTCAATCAGTTTATCAATTTGTTTTTGTTTTGAATATAAATTAATCAATAACTGGCAAGATGCAAGTTCAACTCTCCAAAGCGGTGCGACATCAAATGGAGGAGTACTTTCGATAAAACCTCCAGTTGGCTTTTTTGATGCTTCAAAATCGGTAGTTCGAATTTCTCGAAAATCTTTTTTTGATAAAAAATTTTCCAGTTCTTTAATTGCACTGTCAGTTTCACCAAGCTTCAAATACATTAACACAATTATATATTCAGCAATATCAGTTGTTTTTTGAGGATACCTATCTAAATGATCGAAATAGGTTAAGGTTTCTAATTCTAAATTGTCAATAATACTATCCCTGTCATAAGGAAATGTTTTTTTTATATTTCCGTCATAGTCATGAACAACTAAGCTCGGTGCCCACATCAGCCAAGTTTCATTTATTTGACAACCTCTTTGAAAGTGCCAGCCATCAACTATGGTACTTTCAGTTGGATATTTCTTTTGAAGTTCCTTTAATTCAAGGATAGCTTTATCTATACTATTATCAACTATTGCCTTTTCACATATTAGCATTAACATAGCATCATCCACCCATTGACTTGTGGAAAATTCTTTTATAACTCGATTTAATGCTTTTTGTCTCTCCTCCCAGCATGAAGTAATATCTATACAATTGTAATTAACTAAAATATTTTTCCATATTGCTGACTCACGAATCATTATGTGATCCCACCTTTCATGATTTTCAGGTATAGTTTGTGCATTTAAGGTGATCAATATGAATAAAAACATATTGATTAAAATTATGCTTCTAATACACTTTTTCATCTGTTTCATTTTGTTAATCCATAAAAGTGAAAAAATATTATCTACTTGGCCCTAACCAAGAAGTAAGAATCCAAGTTTCACCAGGGTAAGAATAATAATCTCTATTTTCTGGAGCTTCACAACCTGCACTTTGCCCAACCTGATTATTATCCCATTGATAATATGGTGATTGTGGAAGTACTTTTTCATATTGTGCAAACACATAATCTTCATATGCACCCCAATTTCCAGCAACCGATTTGTTCGCACTCGGATCTCTTTGATATGATGCAGCCTCTGCCCATTGATGCCATGACCAAGGAATTGCTTTATTTCCATGTGTCGGGCCTACTGGATCAAAAACAATTGTCATTTGTTGAACCATTTGACCAACAGAAGCATAATATGGATTTTTAGATGCCCATCTATGCAGATATGCGTTAATACCCAAAGTAGAAACTAACCGCACAAAATCAGAAGCAAGCATATGACACTGATAATTCCAAGTATAATGTTGATCAAATCCATTACTTAAAATATTTGTACAAACTTGATTCTCTGTAGTACTGCCGTTCGCCCACTGGCACGCATAATCCAACACATTGCACCATGGTTCAGCCATTGGTGCCTGTGGGGCGGCTAATAAGGTGTAATAACTGTGGCTGGTGTTATTAGTACTTGTAGCGGAACAATATGCGGCATCGTTGGGGATGGCATATACCGACCATTGCCATGTAAAGTTACGTGTACCCACACTACCAGGTATGTTACCACTTAAAGTTAAAGTAATCCAGTCGAGTGCAGTATAATTGGCAACAAAATAGTTGCACACAGTGCCAATGCCTGTTCCCGAGGTTACGGTAAGGTTTATTATTAGGTGCATACTGCTACAGTTGCTATTAAACCGAACTTGTATGCTCCGGTTGCTTTGCCCCATAATGTAAGCAAACTTTTCGGTAACAGGGCTTCCATTGTTGTATGCCCACTCGGGCACAGTAGCAGTACCCCCGCTTGCATTGCGTATGGTAATTGCATCGTTGCTATACGAAGAACCATCAAAATTGAACTTAATCTCGTGTGGCCATACCGAAATATTGGTACCGAAAGAATTCAAGCTAAAAAAGCAGCATACGAAAAAGATTGTGAATATCCTTGCTATCCCAATTCTGCTAACGACAGGTCTTTTTTCTTTCACTTCCATTCGTTGATAATTTGAATATGAATGAATCTTTAAATCAATCGGTTAAAACCATTCGTTTGGTATCGATCAATTGCCCGTCGACAATTAAAGCGTAGAGGTATATGCCGGGTTTAAATTCACCACCTGCAAGGGTAATATTCCCTTCGCCTCTTTGCTGTAATGCAATGCTCTTCAGTTGTGTACCGTTAATGTTATAAATGGTTATTGCCGCCTTTCCTACGGTTTCGGGCAGGTAATACCCAATTGAGGTCGATTGGGTAAAGGGGTTGGGGGTATTCTGATATAACGTAGAATGCTCTGAAATATACTGCTCGCCTGACAGCGGTAAAATATTGCTGCTTTTTAGTTTATTGTCAGAAATAAATGTTTTAAATTCCAAAATATCTTCTTCCTGATCAGTTATCAGTTTACGAAGGGTTTCAATTTGTAGTTGTTGTTCTTTGATTGCCTCAACCAAGAGAGGTACTACCTTGCTGTATTCAATTCCATAAATATCTGTAGAGTCGTCGTAAACAACTACTTCAGGCAGAATTTTGTATACATCCTGGGCAATAAAACCAATTTTATCTTTTCGTTGTTTTTCACACTTTGCCCGGAGTTTGGAATCCCTAACAATTGTATCGGAATAAGCAAATTCTTTTTTTAAGTCGTATCGTACTCCTTTGAGTTGCATTACTAAATCTAACGGGTTATTGATGTCCCTGATATTCTCTTTCTGTCTGAGATCAGACAATGAAATGCTTCCACTGTAACTCCAAATTTCAGAGAATGCTTGGTTTGAAAGGCCAATCCTACACGTATTATTACTTGATGGATAGAGCGCTTTCCCATAAGGGATCGGATCGTTTGAAATAATAATACCTGGATAATTGCCATTCGAAAAGTAGCTATCGTTATTAACAGTTAGATAATTAATATTCCCCTGACCCCAAATGTTTAAATTAGTAGTATACAATGTTCCATCTACTTTAAATTAATAAGATGGTGATGGTGCTGTTCCAATACCAACATTTCCGTAACAATCTACTTGTATTGGTTGTCCAAAACTAAATGTTGCCAAACTAAAAGACACAATTGCAGTAAAAATAATTTTTGATAGTGGTTTCATAAGTGATAATTTTTCAGTTAAACATAAAATATGACAGACTCAAAAAAATCGTAACTATTTTTCAATATAAATTTAAGTCATATAAATTAAAATTCAAAAGGTAAATTATATGTTTAAGAACACTTACTTGTTGATTTAATTGAAATTATCGGTACACGTGAAGGAATACTTCAATTTCCAACGCCCGTTTTTTTTCCCTGTATTAAATTTGCGATGTAGGATATTTAAAATTATAAACATTCGACCCGTAAAATAAATTCACATCACTGAGATCTGAATAAACTTAACCTGCTATCTGGTTGTTTTAATTAGAAGTTAATTCTTGGGACAAAAAAGTAATAATTCGTAAATAAAAAATACGTTTTATTTTCAGTTATAAAAAAATATGGCATATTTGCACAAAATATTTGACAAATGACAAGAAACATTATTATATCGCTTATTAGCCTACTAGGTCTTCTAATTCTCGGAAAGCTTAGCTGAGGGTGGTATATATATGTGAAAAATCAAACAATATAAATGAAACCATTCTCAGAGTACTGAGGATGGTTTTTTTTTAGTATTAACTCTGTAAATAAATTAAAGATGAGCGACAGGTTGTACATTTTCGACACCACATTACGCGACGGAGAACAAGTTCCCGGATGCCAGTTGAATACATTAGAAAAAATTCAGGTGGCCAAAACCCTTGAGGAACTTGGTGTTGACGTAATTGAAGCCGGCTTCCCCATATCAAGTCCCGGAGACTTTAATTCGGTGGTCGAAATCTCAAAGGCAGTTACATGGCCAACAATATGCGCATTAACGCGCGCAGTTGAAAAAGATATTGACGTAGCTGCCGAAGCCCTAAAGTATGCAAAGAAAGGACGTATCCACACTGGAATCGGAACTTCGCCATACCATATTAAATATAAACTCAATTCAAATGAAGACGAAATACTTGAACGTGCCGTAGCTGCCGTAAAGTATGCGAAAAAATATGTTGAGGATGTTGAGTTTTATGCCGAAGATGCAGGCCGTAGCGATAATGTATATTTGGCTCGAGTAGTTGAAGCTGTTATTAAAGCTGGAGCCACTGTTATTAACATTCCCGATACAACGGGCTATTGTTTGCCTCACGAATATGGTGAAAAAATTAAGTTTTTGATGGAGAATGTGAAAGGTGTGCACAAAGCAATCCTTTCTACCCACTGCCACAACGACTTAGGCATGGCAACAGCCAACTCGGTTTCGGGTATTTTGAACGGTGCACGCCAAGTAGAAGTGACTATGAACGGTATTGGCGAACGTGCAGGAAACACTTCGTTGGAAGAGATTGCAATGATTTTTAAAAGCCGCGAAAAAGATCTTGGCATAATCACAAACATCAATACCAAGAATATTTTCAAAACCAGCCGCATGGTTTCAAGTTTGATGAACATGCCAATTCAGCCAAACAAAGCAATTGTAGGCCGAAATGCATTCGCTCATTCATCGGGAATTCACCAAGATGGTGTTTTGAAAAACCGCGAAAACTACGAAATCATAGATCCAAACGATGTTGGAATCAACGAATCATCAATTGTTTTGACCGCTCGTAGCGGGCGTGCAGCCTTAAACCACCACATCGAAAACTTAGGCTTCACGGTAGAAAAAGAAAAGCTTGACGAAATTTATCAGGATTTCTTGAAATTAGCCGACAAGAAAAAAGACATCAAAGAAGACGACTTGCTGTTGTTATTGGGCGAATTGCGAGGAGAAAATCACCGCATAAAACTCGATTATCTGCAAGTAATCTCGGGCAAATCTCTTGAACCAATGGCCAGTGTACGTTTGGAAATTGGCGGCGAAAAATTCTCAGCTACTTCAAGTGGCAACGGTCCGGTTGATGCGGCCATCAAAGCCGTTAAACAAATTGTAACTCGTCAGGTTACTTTAGAGGAGTTTTTAATTCAAGCGATCAACAAAGGCAGCGACGATTTCGGTAAAGTACACATGACAATTTCGCACGGCGAACGCAATTACAATGGGTTCGGTGCTCATACCGACATCATTACAGCATCAGTAGAGGCTTTCTTGGATGCCCTCAACAAAATACCTGTAATTAAAAAAAGTTCTAAAAAATAATTATTAAGAAAATGAATGTGAATCAGATAACCTCAAAAAGGCAACTGCCGATCATTCAAAATCAGACAACATAAATGGAAGCAAAAACATTATTCGACAAAATTTGGGATGCCCACGTAGTAAAACAGGTGGAAGGTGGCCCAAATGTATTGTACATCGACCGTCACTTCATTCACGAAGTAACAAGTCCTGTGGCATTTTTAGGGTTGAAGAACCGCGGATTGAAAGTATTCCGCCCAGCTCAAACCACCGCTACACCCGACCACAACGTTCCAACCGAGAACCAACACCTCTCGATTGTTGACGAAATGAGCCGCAACCAGGTTGAAATGCTCCGCCGCAATTGCGAAGAACACGGCATTACCCATTACGGCTTGGGCAACGACGGACATGGTGTGGTATACATCATTGGCCCCGAACAAGGCTTAACCCAACCAGGTATGACCATTGTTTGCGGCGACAGCCACACTTCAACTCACGGTGCTTTCGGAGCTGTTGCATTCGGAATTGGCACCAGCGAGGTTGAAATGGTTTTGGCAAGCCAATGCATTATGCAACCAAAGCCAAAGAAAATGTTGATCACCGTTAATGGTGAGTTAAAACCAAATGTAACTGCGAAAGACATTGTTCTATATATCATTGCAAAAATTTCGACCAGCGGTGGAACAGGTCATTTCATTGAATTTGCCGGTACTGCATTCGAACAACTTACAATGGAAGGCCGCATGACAGTTTGCAATATGAGCATCGAATGTGGCGCCCGCGGCGGCTTAATTGCTCCCGACGAAAAAACCATCGAATACGTAAAAGGCCGCCAGTTTGCACCCAAAGGTGAAGATTGGGACAAGGCTGTTGCCTATTGGAAAACGCTGAAAACCGATGAAGGTGCTGAATTCGACATGGCTTACAATTTCGATGCTGCCGACATTGAACCGATGATCACCTACGGAACAAATCCGGGAATGGGTATCAAAATTTCAGAAAACATTCCAACCAGCGAAGGACTTGTAGGAAATGACAAAGTAAGCTTCTTGAAATCGCTTGAATACATGGGATTCAATGAAGGCGAAGCAATTGCCGGAAAGCCAATTGACTATGTCTTCCTTGGAAGTTGCACCAACGGTCGGATCGAAGATTTCAGGACTTTTGCCAACTATGTGAAAGGTAAAAAGAAAGCCGACAACGTAGTGGCTTGGTTAGTTCCAGGTTCAGTTGCCGTTGAAAAGCAAATTCGAGAAGAAGGTTTGGTTGAAATTTTGGAAGCCGCAGGTTTTGAATTGCGTCAGCCCGGATGTTCTGCCTGTTTAGCCATGAACCCTGACAAGGTTCCAGCAGGTAAATACGCTGTTTCGACCACCAACCGCAACTTCGAAGGTCGTCAGGGGCCGGGAGCACGTACGTTGCTGGCCAGTCCATTGGTTGCAGCAGCTTGTGCAATCACCGGGAAAGTTACGAATCCAAGTGATTTATAATTTATTATCGATTATTTATAATTTAACACAGATGGGCATTTTGAGCTCAATTCAAGATTATAAATCACAAATAATAAATCAGCAATGAACAAAGAGGAACTAAGGAAACGTACTTACGATTTTGCTCGAAGATGTATAAAGCTTGCAATGGCATTGCCGTCAACAAGACTTGGGAAGCACATTGAAGGGCAACTGATTCGCTGCGCCACTTCGGTTCCTGCAAATTACAGAGCGGCTTTAGTTGCACAATCAAAAGCAGCATTTATAGCAAAGATTTCGATTGTGATCGAGGAAGCTGATGAATCATGTTTTTGGCTAGAATTGATTATTGATGAAGAATTGTTGAGAAAGGATTTGGTTTTACCATTACTCTCAGAAGCTAAAGAATTGGCATCCATTTTCGTTAAATCAAGAATGACATCGCAATCAGACCAAAATCATAAATAATAAATCATAAATAATAAATTCAAAATGATCGATAAATTCATAAAAATACAATCATCGGCGGTACCAATGCCCATCGAAAATGTGGACACCGACCAGATAATTCCTGCCCGCTTTTTGAAGGCAGTGGAGCGCAAAGGCTTTGGCGACAACTTGTTCCGCGACTGGCGTTATACCAGCGGAAACACACCCAATCCCGAGTTTGTGATGAACAAACCTGAATTTTCGGGTTCTATCCTTGTAGGTGGCAAAAACTTCGGAAGCGGTTCGAGCCGTGAGCACGCCGCCTGGGCCATCTACGACGCAGGTTTCAAAGTTGTAGTTTCAAGCTTCTTTGCCGACATTTTCAAAGGAAATGCCTTAAACAACGGATTACTTCCTGTGCAAGTTTCACCTGAATTTTTGGATGAAATCTTTGCAACCATCAGTAAGGACTCAAAATCAACATTCACCGTTGATCTTGAAAAACAAATCTTTACAAACGATGCTACAGGAAATAGTTTCGAATTTGAAATCAACGCATACAAAAAAGTTTGTTTATTGAATGGCTACGACGATATTGATTATCTGGTAGCTATGAAAGAGCAAATTGCGGAGTTTGAAACAAAATAAAAACCCCTAAATCCCCTAAAGGGGACTTTTAGGAATGTAATTATTTGAAACATTAGTTCTTTTTAGTTGTTTAAGAGAACAATATTACATAATCATGCTCTCACTTAGCCCCCCTATAGGGGGCTGGGGGGGTAAAACGTTAACAAATGAGCTACGGCAACAATATTGAAGGAATCCAATCCCACCCTTTAGGGGGCGGGGGGTTAATCAAAATAATGGACACCACCCTGCGTGATGGAGAACAAACCACCGGGGTATCGTTCAACGAAACAGAGAAACTCAGCATGGCAAGAGTTTTCCTGAACGAATTGAAAGTCGACCGTATTGAAGTGGCTTCGGCACGAGTTTCGGAAGGCGAATACAAAGGTGTTAGGCGAATTACAGAGTGGGCTCGTGCAAATGGCTACATCGACCGGGTAGAAGTGTTGGGTTTTGTCGACAATGGGACATCGATTGATTGGATTGTAAACGCAGGAGCAAAAGTTCTCAATTTACTTTTGAAGGGTTCGTACAAACACGTAACCGAACAGTTGCGCCGTACTCCTGAAGAACACTTGGATGACGCCAAACGAAACATAAGGTTAGCAAAAGAAAAAGGCCTTACAATAAATGTTTACCTCGAAGACTGGTCAAACGGGATGCGCCATTCTAAAGATTATGTTCATTTCTTAATGAACGGATTGAAAGATGAACCCATTAATCGTTTTATGTTGCCCGATACGTTGGGTATTCTCAATCCGGATGAAACTTACGACTATTGCAAAGATATGGTCGACACCTACCCCACTCTTCAGTTCGATTTTCATGGGCATAACGATTACGACCTGGCCATTGCCAACGTATTTCATGCAATAAAAGCCGGAGTAACTTGCATTCACACCACAATTAACGGATTGGGCGAACGGGCAGGAAACGCGCCACTTTCGAGCGTAATTGCCACCATCAAAGATCATCTGAAAATGCAAACCAATGTTGACGAAAGTAAACTCAACATGGTGAGTAAATTAGTTGAGTCGTTCTCGGGCATCCGTATTCCGACAAATAAACCATTGATTGGCGAATTCGTGTTCACCCAATGTAGCGGTGTTCATGCCGACGGCGACAGTAAAAGCAACCTATATTTCAATGACTTGCTCCCCGAACGCTTTGGCCGCGAACGAAAATATGCCCTTGGAAAAACTTCAGGAAAAGCCAATATCAAAAAGAATCTTGAAGAAATTGGTATTAACCTTGATGCCGACTCTCTTAAAAAAGTGACAGAACGGGTTATTGAACTTTCCGACAAAAAAAATACGGTCAGCTCAGAAGACCTTCCATATATCGTTTCCGACGTACTTAGAAACCAATCAATAAAACAAAGCATTGAAATGCACAACTATAGCATTTCCAAAGCTTATGGACTGAAACCAGTAGCTTCGGCTGCCATTAAAATTAAAGGCAAAATTTACGAAGACACCTCTCATGGCGACGGGCAGTACGATGCCTTCATGAATGTAATTAAGAAAATTTACAAACGGTTGCGAAAACCACTTCCCCGGTTAATTGACTATGCCGTAACTATTCCTCCAGGCGGTAAAACCGATGCCTTTGTTGAGACAGTCATCACATGGCAAGGCGACAACGAATTCCGCACCCGAGGACTCGACTCGGACCAAACCGCAGCCGCAATTAAGGCAACAATGAAAATGCTTAATATTATTGAGCAGAAAATAAAATAACAGGAAATATTGATCTTTTTCTAATGAAATCAACACCTGAAGCCATACGCCGCAATTTCGACCAGCAGGTCGAGCGGTTTTCAAATATCGAAACAGGACAAACCACCGCCATCGATTCGCCTTTGTGCATGGAATTGGTTTCGCAGGCAGCCAAGCTCACGAATCCAAATGCCACTAACATTATGGATTTGGGTTGCGGCGGCGGAAACTACGCTGTGAAAGTAGCTACACTCTTGTCCCATGTCGATTGCACGTTGGTCGACATCAGCAGCAATATGGTTGAAGCAGCAAAAACCCGATTGGAACAAATTGTTTCGGGCAAAGTGACTGCCATACAGGGCGATTACCGCGAAGTTGAGCTTGGTAAAAACTGTTTCGACATTATCACTGCCGGCACCACCCTGCACCACCTGCGAGGAGAAGAGGAATGGGAGCTGGTATTTGGCAAAATATACCGAGCACTAAAACCTAGTGGTTCGTTTTGGATCAACGACATTGTTCTATCAGAAACCGACGAGATCAACGAAATGATGCTCGGCGGCTGGTTGAGCGTTCTGAAAAAACAAATCACAGAAGATGAAGTACGGATGTATCGCGAGCGTTACGAAAGCGAAGATACGCCCCGCACACTTTCTTTTCAGCTCGATCTGATGAAGAAAATCGGTTTTTCAAAAACAATCGTATTGCATAAGCATTTTAACTTTGCCGCATTCGGAGGAATAAAATACTAAACACAAAGTCACGAAGACACAAAAGATTTAGATCATTACAATCTTTGAGACTTAGTGCCTTCGTGTTAAAAATTGAAATACATTATGGGTAAAACACTCAACATTGCCGTGTTAGCCGGCGACGGAATCGGACCTGAAATTATAGATCAGGCCATTAAAGTGACCAACGCTGTTTGTGCAAAATTTGGTCACGAAGTAAAGTACAAACATGCCATTACCGGTGCTTGTGCAATTGATCAGGTGGGCGATCCTTATCCACCCGAGACACATCAGATTTGTATGGAAAGCGATGCTGTGCTTTTTGGTGCTGTTGGCGATCCTAAATTCGACAACGACCCAACGGCCAAAGTTCGGCCAGAACAAGGTTTGTTGCGTATGCGCAAACAACTTGGATTGTACGCCAACCTGCGCCCGGTCGAAACATTCAAATCGTTACTTCACAAATCGCCACTTCGACAAGATTTAGTTGAAGGTGCTGATTTTATGTGCATCCGCGAACTTACAGGAGGAATCTATTTTGGCGAAAAAGGCCGCAGCGAAGATGGCAATACCGCTTTCGACAACTGTGTGTACACTCGCATGGAGGTAGAACGCATACTGAAACTTGGTTTCGAATATGCCATGAAACGCAACAAAAAACTTACCATTGTAGACAAAGCCAACGTACTTGAAACATCGCGCTTATGGAGACAAATTGGTCAGGAAATGGCGCCATCGTATCCAGAAGTGGAAACCGAGTATATGTTTGTTGACAATGCCGCTATGCGCATCATTCAATGGCCCAAAAGCTTCGACGTGATGGTAACCGAAAACATGTTTGGCGATATCCTTACCGACGAGGCTTCGGTAATCACCGGTTCGATGGGATTACTTCCTTCTGCATCTATTGGGTTGCACACCAGTTTATTTGAACCTATTCATGGTTCGTACCCACAAGCTGCCGGTAAAAACATTGCCAACCCGGTTGCGACCATACTTTCAGCAGCCATGATGTTCGAATATGCATTCAACATGATGGAAGAAGGCACCTTAATTCGCGAAGCCGTAGCAGCATCACTCGAAGCAGGTGTTGTAACTGAAGACATTGCAGGTGAAGGAAAAGCCTACAAAACTTCGGAAGTTGGAACTTGGATTGCCGGATATATTGCAAAGAAATAAGAACCAAATATTTCAACATACAGAAACCCGGGGCAATCGCTTCGGGTTTTTTGTTCTTCAATAATGATAAAATACAGCTCCAACAATTCGACTCACTTAACATTGGTCTTTATTATGGGAAATAAAACACTGAATAACAAATATTTGTTAATTATTTAAAATAATTTGCATTTCTTAAAATTATTATATCTATATTTGGGCAGTAATTATAAAAATAACAAAATGAATAACGGTACAGTAAAGTTTTTTAACAATTCAAAAGGTTTTGGTTTCATTAAAGACAATAATTCCTCAACAGAATATTTTGTACATTCAACTGGCTTAATTGACAGCATTAGCGAAAACGACGAAGTAACTTTTGACCTTAAACAAGGAAACAAAGGATTAAATGCAGTAAACGTTAAACTAGCATAGTTTATCTACGATATTAAAAAATTTTGGATTACAACCCGGGGCAAAAGCTTCGGGTTTTTTGTTAATAAATTAATAACTAAATCGGTCGTTCAACTTTAGGAAAGGCAAAAGAAACACTATATTTCAAACATTGGTACCTTTGCCGGTACTCGACAACAATAAACAAGAGAAATGTTCCAAAAAAGATCGACAGTAGCGCTAGGGAGTGAAAATGTTTGGAAGCTGCTTATTCAGTATGCCATACCCTCTGTTATTGCAATGACTGCATCATCGCTCTACAACATTATCGACAGCATTTTTATTGGGCAAGGTGTTGGAGCTTTAGCTATTTCAGGGCTTGCTATAACATTTCCCCTTATGAATTTGGGTGCAGCGTTTGGCTCTCTTGTTGGAGTAGGAGCATCTACACTCATGTCGCTAAGATTGGGGCAAAAAGATTACTCAAGCGCAAACAATATTCTTGGTAACGTATTTGTTCTCAATCTAATTCTAGGCGCTGCATATTCTTTGGTTGTTCTGCTCTTTCTTGACCCGATTCTATATTTTTTTGGAGCAAGTGCTGACACCCTGCCCTATGCAAAAGAATATATGGTAGTTATTTTATTGGGAAACGTTATAACACACTTATATTTTGGGTTAAATGCCATGCTCAGGGCAACTGGTAACCCCACAAAATCGATGCTCTCAACCATTTTTTCAGTAGTAATAAACATAGTACTTGCACCTATATTTATTTATAAATTTGGTTGGGGCATTCAAGGTGCTGCCATTGCAACAATCATAGCCCAACTGTCGATGTTGTTGTGGCAAATTAAACTTTTCAGCAACAAAGAAAACTTCATCCACCTTCAGAAAGGGATTTTTACTTTAAAAAAGAAAATTGTACTCGATTCATTGTCAATTGGAATAGCACCATTTTTAATGAATGCGGTTTCATGCGTTATTGTAATCATTATAAACAAAAGTTTAGTCACTCATGGAGGAGACTTAGATGTTGGGGCATATGGCATTGTTAACAGGGTCGCGTTTCTGTTTGTTATGGTTGTGATGGGGCTAAACCAAGGGATGCAACCCATTGCGGGCTATAACTATGGGGCAAACCAAATAGAGCGTGTAAATAAAGTCCTGAAATACACCATTCTTCTTGCTACTGGAGTTATGATACTAGCCTTTGCTGTAAGTCAACTAATACCGCATGCAGTGGCATCTGTTTTCACCAAAGACGACACCTTGATCAACTTAGCTGTCCCTGGATTGAAAATTGTTTTTCTATGTTATCCTATTGTCGGATTTCAAATGGTTACAGGCAATTTCTTTCAGAGTATTGGTTCAGCGAAAAAGGCAATTTTCATGTCTCTTTCACGTCAATTACTTTTCTTGCTTCCCGGATTATTGATCCTTCCCCATTTTTACGATGTAAAGGGAGTTTGGCTAAGCTTTCCTGTTGCTGATTCTCTTTCAAGCATCATTGCTTTTTTCATGTTAATGAACCATTATCAAAAAACAAAAATTAAAAAGTAACTTTAAGCACATAAAACCTAGGCTATGGATAAAAATTTTGTCATCAATATTGGACGTCAATTAGGTAGCGGAGGCCGAATGGTAGGCGAAATTCTATCAAAGAAACTCAACATTGCTTTTTACGACAAAGAACTTATTCAGCTTGCATCGCAAAAAAGCGGATTAGGAAAAGAATTTTTCGAAAAAGTTGACGAACAAACTACGCATTCAATTTGGGGTGGATTGTTAGGCTACAGAGGAGCCTCGACCGAAGAATATTACTCAAATACTTACCTTTGCAACGAATCTCTTTTCAATATTCAAAGTGAAGTAATCAGGGAACTTGCAGAAAAGCAACCTTGTATTTTTGTGGGTCGTTGCGCAGATTATGTATTAAAAGATCATCCCTTAGCCCTCAATGTTTTTATTTGTGCCAATATTGAAGATCGAATCCAACGGATCATTAACATCCAACACCTTTCGGAGAAAAAGGCACTGGATTTTATCGAAAAAACAGATAAGAAAAGAGCCGGATACTACAACTACTACAGCAACAAGATTTGGGGGAATGCCGATTCTTACCACCTATGTATCAACTCATCGGTATTGGGTATTGACGAAACTGTCGATTTTATCCTTCGCTTTGCCATGAAGAAGTTCGACATGAATTACCCTCTTTAGAGAACAGGCATAATCACCTGACAGAGAACACGTCACGACTGTATTTCCTTCAAAAGCATCAGTGCAGCATCCCGCAATGGTTTCTGACGTTTATGGGCAATGATTAAGCCAATTACCAACCCAAACAACAAGGCAGGTATAAGCAATTTTTGTGTTGTCCAAAAGGCTGCAGAAAAATCCCCATCATAACTTCGAACTGTTATGAGAATCATTCCCAAATCGATAAATAAAACAGGAACAATAATTAGTAACATCTTACGCTGAAACATTTTATAACGCTTAATGGCAGAGGTTAGCATTTCAACAACTGGCACACCATAATCGACATCGCGATATTCTTTGTAAAATTTCCTAAAGATCAACGCAAACAAAACAAAGCCAATAGCATAACAAATGCCACCCACACGCTGCTCCCAGCCACCTTCGGTATCGAACTGAAAAACAAGTGCATACAAAACAGCCAGCGTAAGCATAATCGGCTGAAAAGTCTTGGTTATCTTTAAGTTGCGGGAATCCTCTTTTTTCAACCCTCCTACAAATGTGTCAAAATCGTGAAATCTGTTATTATTATGATTCGTTTTCATACTTCAGTTAATTTAATTCTATTCGTTTTTACTCGATTGTAATTGAGCGCGCAACTGTTCTTTTATACGATGAAGCTTCACTCTGATATTTGGTTCGGTCAAGCCAATCACATCAGCAATTTCGCGCGACGAAAGCCCCTCTAACATCAATGTAATCATAGCCTTATCGATAACCGACAACTGATTCATCTCATTATAAAGCATTTCAAGTTCAACTTCTCTTTTCTCTTTTAACAGCACTTCATCATCATCAAAAAGGATATTCAAATTCTGAACGTCTTTGTCGATAAAGAGTTTTGCCCGTTTGTACGTTTTTCCATTAAATGTAAGGGCAGTATTCAAAGCAATCCGGTAAAGCCATGTGCTTATTTTTGAGTCGCCCCTGAAATTATCAAGGCTTTTCCAAACATTAACCAGAATCTCCTGATACATGTCCTTTTGATCTTCTGCATCGGAATTGTAATAACGACAAATCCGCTTAAGTTGATCGCCATTTTCTTCGACTATACTTTTAAAATGATTTTCTTTCGTTTGTTTCATTTAAAGCGCTTTTTGACTATTTAGTTCCCGAAATTGAAAAATGTTACGTTTTTTTTGCAGTAAATTCTGGAAAAAAAATCAGCAAGTAAGTTGAGACATAAATCAAATTTCTATATAGTTAATTTTCACGCGAATAGAAAATAATAGTGCAATTATAATTTTTCTATTTTCTTAGAAAATGCTTTATTACCAATCGTAACCCTAATAATATATAAGCCCCGGGAAAAACTATTCATATCGATTGTTTGCACCCTGATTCCTACGGGATATCGTTTTGAAAATAGCATATTCCCTGCCACATCGAAAATTTCAATGCTTGATCGCTGATCAGTATTTTCTGCGAAAAAAAGGTTAACAAGATTTAATGTTGGATTCGGGAAAAGTGTGAAGTAATTCATCGAATCGCCTGGCAACAAGTTGGGGCTAAAATACACGTTATTTGAACGATCGGACGAACAATTTCCTTCGATTGATATGGCATAGTAAGTGCCTTTATAGGTTGGTACGAAATACTTATCATTGGTGCTATCAATAAAATTATCATCACAAAACCAATGATTTACACCGGCAACATCAGATATGAAAACCCCATTCAGCAACGAAATATCCGGGGCTTGCGGTTTTTCGTCCACACGAACCTCAATACTTTTAGAAATATCGCCAAAGCACTCATTATCAAAGCGAACAATTAATGCCCCAGAAACTGCATTCTGAAGAAAACGGGTCGATATTTGATTGGTGTTGCTGCTCCCCAGAACACCTGACGGCAATGACCAATGATAAGATAACGCATTTTGAACCGGTAATATGGAAAAAACGACACTATCTGAACCGGCGCAAACTGCAGTTGGGCCATCAATAAAAATATCAGGCAGTTGACTAGCACACACATAATTAGCTATTAGATCAATTGGGTTCGTAACGATAAATGTATATTCGGCATCCGTTGAAACAACCTTGCCATCCTCACTCCAATTTTGAAACGAATACCCAAAAAATGAATCTGCTTTCACGGCACATTTTTCTCCATATCCATAATTTCCCATACCAGAAACAGAACCTCCACGTAGCGGAGAGGCAGATAGCAAAACATCATACGACAAGCCTGAAACTTCTATTGGAACAGACACTTGATTATTCATTTCATCTGATTCATAAACTATGTTTTCATAGTCGGAAATCATAAAAAGAAAATAATTTCCGGTTCGTGTTGCCGAATCAAGCGGAATTAAAAATAAGTCATTGCTAGTACGCTCATTTTGAACAAACAACGTATCAGAAAACGTTTTTATAAGCCGATCATATTTAGGATTAAAGGAATCATCAGACGATATCCAAAAACTTGTATGAAAGGGGATTGTGCTATTGTCAGTCATTTGTTCAACATGCCTTGATATTGTTAATTCAATTATCTCTCCTGCAAATAATTGACTATTGGAAACATTCGGATTGCTAAGCCGCAAATCGGCCACGGGGACAATGCCAGAACATTCAATCATGGCTTCCTTCACCGATGAACGAATTTCAGGCAACAATTGATACACATTTTCACCCGGGCAGATGGTATTTGGTTTTACATCTCGGTGACCAATAATACGTGGAAGATACAAATAAGAGGTACCAGCCTGATTTATAACATTATGATTTGTCGTTGGATCGAAACCTCGATCGTTGAACCACCATGCAAGTAATTCATAAAGTTTGCTAAGCTGAACCGGAGTTGCATTTATGGCATCAGAGTTACCGAGAAAACAAACCCCTATTGATGAGCCATTTACACTTCCAGCATGGGTGCCTTTTACATCAACCACCGGGAAATCGTCATTCGCCCTCCCTTGATAAATATTCCCGTCAGCATCGATTAAAAAATTATACCCAATATCGTCCCAACCGTTTGAATACACATGATAATTCCAATAACTCCGCACAATAGCAGCTCCGTCAGTATAAGAATCGGGTGACCCGCCATGATGAATAACCACGTGCGTGGGCTCAATAATTTGCTGAACATAAGCGGGCTGAACACAGGCACTATTCCCATTACACCATTCCTGGCGAGTTATTACATCTGGAATAGGACATTGGGAAAGTGAGAATTGGCGAATATCTCGCTTCTCTTTTTCAGCAGAAGAACCGGGAGTAGGTTTTTCCGTTGCATTCACAAAATCAACCCTGAAAAATGAAACATTATTGGTATCGGGAAAGAACTCGATCTCACAACTTCGGTGCAAAATTGAATCGTTAACAAACAATATATCTGACCAATACAATTCAGAAGGGGTTTCGTCAGCATCCACCTTGCCATTCATTTCAACCCAATTGCTCCACCCTCCTCCATCACTTTTAGTCCGATATCTGAACCGAAAGATCGCAGCAGAAGGAGAACATTCCTTAACTGTCCATCCAATGGCAAAAAAAGAAAAATCTACCGGCGACTCAACAGCAAAAAACAACCGGCCATCGTCGCCAGCAGGCTTAAGATCACGCCATGAAAATGATACCGAAGGCATTAAACGATTTTCAGTTTGCTCTTGAATCCTTTCGGGACGAGGAGATGTTGGATTTGCTTCGGGAAGAAACGAAACAGCTTTTTGCCCCTGCACTACTGTGGAAGAACAAAAAAGCATTGCAAAAGCAACAACAAACGCAAATGAAAGGTCCTGAGCTTGAAGGTAAATGAATATTTTATGTAGTACTCTCATTAGTTAATTATCTAACTATATCTATTGTACAAAAATAACTGATTCAACAGGACAAACCAGCGAAAACCAACAAATGATTGAAACCAACAACTTATCAAGCAAGAAATTCATCATCTTCATTTTCAGTAACAAAAACAACTATTCAGCAAAAAAACCTTTCATTATGAAGAAAGAACAGACCTCTTATTACTATTTTTTCTAACTTTATTCAAGTTTACAAACAGTGAAACACCAAATATGTTTAACCAAAATTACCATTATGCGCTGGCAAGGACGTAGACAAAGTGACAATGTAGAAGACCGTAGAGGGCTAAGGATTTCGAAGAAAGCAGGTATTGGCGGAGGTATTGGAACAATAGTTATCGCACTGATTGTTTTATTGTTAGGTGGCGATCCCTCAGATATTTTATTCATGCAGCAAAACGACAGCAGCCAAGCATCGCTTACCAATGATGAGACATACCAAGCCTCGCCTGAAGAGGATAAAATGGCACAATTTGTTGCAGTAGTTTTAGCCGATACCGAAGATGTTTGGAGCGAAATATTCGCTCAAAGCAATCTGACATATCGTGAACCCAAGCTCGTATTGTTCAGTCAGGCAGCGCAATCGGCTTGCGGATTTGCCCAATCGGCTACTGGCCCTTTTTACTGTCCGGGTGATGAAAAAGTATATATCGACCTTGATTTTTTACAGCAACTTCAGGACCGGCTAGGCGCGCAAGGCGATTTTGCGGTAGCATATATCATAGCCCACGAAGTAGGACATCATGTCCAAAACCTTTTGGGAACCTTGGATGAGTATAACCGGGCCAAGACTGGCCGCTCACAAAAGCAAGCCAACGCACTTGACGTTAAAGTAGAATTACAAGCCGATTTTTACGCTGGAATTTGGGCTCATTATGCACAAAAAACCAAGAATATACTTGAAGAAGGCGACATAGAAGAAGCCATGAATGCCGCCGAAGCCGTTGGCGACGACCGGATTCAAAAACAATCACAAGGCTATGTTGTGCCCGATTCGTTTACGCACGGCACTTCAGCACAACGTATGAAATCGTTCCAAACGGGCTTCAAAACCGGCGACCTTTCGCTAGGTGAAATCTGATTAGCAACACGTTATACTAAAATACAACTAAGAATGATTGCCGCTAATTGATTTTGCTTTTATAATTTAATGTTATACACAACATACCAACACTGCAAATATTCCTCCTCTAAAAAAGTTCTTCCGCAATTGATTTATTGTGGTTATACTTGTATAGGGTTTCAAAAATCGTTGGACAAAAATGCAACCAAATCTGATAGTGACAGTTATAAAAAGGAAAATCAACATGAGTATACTCTGTGCTGTATTGGCCTTGTTGATTGTTGCTTACTTTGCATTTTTCCACAAAAGCCCGATAGCCATTTTCCCATCGGATGAAAAGCATGCCATTCAGTTTTATACCGACACAAACGATGGCGGCCACTCCGAAATCACCAGCAGCCAAATCACCGACTCGACTTTACAGGCCAGTTTCATCTTAAAACCCGGGTTTGTAAGGCCATACATCGGGTTGTGGATCAGACCTATGAATGGGAGGCATATTGATCTGAGTCGTTATAATACTGTGAAAATTACAGCCAAGGGAAAGAACCTGAGCAACATGAACCTGCATGTTGTTTCGGAAGATGAAAAGGTGAAAAACAAAAAGGTTTACTCGTCTTCGAGTTTTGTAATCGACAATGAACGAAACGAATACACCATCAGAAAAAGGAGTTTCAAGATTCCTGATTGGTGGTACGATACCAACAATTTTTCACCCACCGACAATATTCAACCTGAATGGGACAAAGTATCGGAGATCAGTTTTGCCACAGGACTGACGCCCGAAGTTGGTCAAGAAAGGGAGCTTTCAATCTATTCGCTTTTATTTATTCGCGATAATACCCGTGTAATTATTGGTATGTTGTTGATATTTATTGCTTTTGCTCTTATTCTTTTCCTTGTTGATTATTTCAGAACGTTGATGAACAAGAAAGAGATCACCATTACCTACAAGCCTGTTGAAGTGGATGATAAGCCCAATAACACAACTGGTTTTTTTGATTACATCAACCAGAATTTCCAGAATCCTGAACTTAGCCTTGAAGAAATTTCGATAAAAACAGGTATAAGCCAGCGCAGGATTTCCGAAGGGATTTCGGCCCAATTTAACTGCAATGTTAAAACGTACATCAACAACATCCGCATCAAGGAAGCTCAACGCTTATTGAAAAAAAGCAACTTGAGCATCAGTGAAATAGCTTATAAAGTTGGTTTTAGCAGCCCAAACCATTTCAACCGGGTTTTTAAGGCGATTACCGGAGAAAACCCCACTGAATTTTCGCAAAAGAAGAGCAAATAACACATCACATCAGTACATTGATAACCAACACATAACTCATTTTTGCAAATCATTTTACAAGTTTTGTTAAGGCCAAAATCAGATTTTGCAAAGCTATTTGGCCATATTGCAAACGCAAATTCTTACCTTTTATCTAATTTAGTCTCAAACTAATTAAATCGGGTATGAATAAAATTTTAAAATTATCGGGGTTGCTCCTCGTGTTGGCACTTGCTTCGTGCACAGTAAAAGAAAATAAAACCATGAACCCATCAGGTTTTGAAATTAAGCGTGGGGTAAATCTCAGTCACTGGCTATCGCAAGATTTTGGCTGGGAGCCCAAATACACCTACATCAAGAAGGACGACATCCGGTTTATCGACAGCATTGGTTACGACCATGTGCGTATTCCTATTGATGAAATTGAAATTTGGGACGAAACAGGAAAGCCCATCGAAGCAGCAATTCAACACCTTACCAATTGCCTCGACTGGTGCGCCGAATATAAACTACGCGCCATTGTTGACCTCCACACGGTAAGGGCGCATCATTTCAACGCGTCGAATGAAGGTGGCACAAATACATTGTGGACTGACTCACTTGCGCAGAACAACTTTGTCAATCTTTGGGCGCAATTGTCTGATATCTTGAAAAAATATCCAACCGACATGGTGGCATACGAAATACTGAACGAAGCCGTAGCTCCAGACCACGACGATTGGAACAAGCTGATGAATAAAACAGTAGCCGAAATCAGGAAAAGAGAACCAAAGCGGGTGATTATTATTGGCCCAAACATGTGGCAAATTGCTCCTAACCTTCAATACCTGAAACTTCCCGAAGGCGACAAGAACATCATTTTGAGCTTTCATACCTATTCGCCATTGGCGTTTACTCATTACACAGCAAACTGGACTCCCATAAAAGAGTACAAAGGAACAGTTCATTACCCTGGTCAAATTATTACCGACGAAGATTACGCAAAATATGTCGATACTACCAACACGGCACTTGTGAACCAGATTGCTGATGCAAGGGACCAATGGAACAAAGACCGCCTGTTGCAGGTGTTTAAAATGGGCGTCGACTATGCAAAATCGAAAAACCTTCAGCTCTATTGCGGCGAGTTTGGTTGTTTGCCAACCGTTGAGAGAACCGACAGGCTCAACTTTTATACCGATATGATTTCGCTGTTTGAGGAAAACAACATTGCCTATTGCAATTGGGAGTACAAAGGCGATTTTGGCATCTATTTTTTCGATTCAAAAAATGTGAAGTCACTTGAGCCCGATTACGAATTAATTAACATTCTTTTGGGAAATAAGTAGCAAGACACAAGTATCAAGATTTGAGCAACCTGTCCTGATACTTGATACCTGATACTTGATACAAGTCAAATAAAATCAATACGATATGAAGAGAATTTTCGTTCTTGTCATCCTCATTTTAAACTTATCGATTGGGTCTTTTGCCCAGTTAACGCCACAAGAAGCCGCTCAGCAAATGAAGCGGGGTATAAACATTGGCAATTCGCTGGATGCAACGCCCACCGAAACATCGTGGGGAAATCCGCTGATTCAGGAGTACTATTTCGATGATATTGTGAGTGCAGGTTTTACTTCGGTACGCATTCCGGTAACCTGGCGTTACCATGCGGCCAAAAATGCTCCGTTTACGATTGATGAAAAGTGGTTGGCAAGGGTCGATACCGTGGTTTCGTGGGGATTGGAACGAGGACTGATTATCACGTTGAACTTGCACCACGAAGCGGGTTTAAAAGCGACCGACACCATGACCGATCTTGAGGCTAAAGCTGACACACTTGCGAGATACGACAGCATTTGGAGCCAGATTGCAACCCATTTCAAAGACAAATCAGATCATCTTTTGTTTGAAATGCTCAACGAGCCACAAACCATGTCCAAAGCCAGTGTTGATTCGTTCAATGTCAGGGTATTATCCATTATCAGAAGAACAAACCCAACACGAATTGTACTTTACTCGGGAACTTCATACACCGGTTCCGACATTCTTACTTCTACCCGCATCCCCGATGTGAACGACAAATATCTGATGGGTTACTACCACTCGTACGACCCCTGGAGTTTTGCAGGGGAAGCAAAAGGAACGTTTGGCACATCGTCGGATATTAACTCGATGAAAAATCGGTTTGTACAAATTGCCAACTGGTCGAAAAAGAACAATATTCCTGTTGTACTGAACGAGTGCGGTGCCGTAAAAAAATGCGACTACAATTCGCGCATGATTTACTACGCCACGATGACAGAGCAGGCAATTGAGAATAATGTAGGCTTCAATATTTGGGACGACAATGGCGATTTTCAAACCTATATTCGCAGCAGCCGGAAATGGAACGAAGCGAAAGACGTGGTCATTCACACCTACAAAGAGTCGCCCACCCAGTTAAAAGCCGTTCCTACTGCAACCACCGTCGCTTTAACCTGGACAAACCGGACGAGTGAAAACGACAGTATTCTAGTTGAGCGCAAAACCAAAAATTCGGAATTTGTAACCATTGCAATGGTTGCTCCAGACACAAAACAGTATGCAGATTCGAACCTAACATCAAAAACAGCATACTATTATAGGCTGCGCACCAATTTGAAGGACTCAATAGAACTTCATTCGTACCCCATTATGGCAACCACGTTGAGCCCGGTTTCGGTCAGCCAGTTAAAGCAAGTAAACGTCGAAATATACCCCAATCCGGCAACCACTAGCGTGAACGTAGTTCTCGAAAGCGAACAACCCGCCACGCTCGATATTTACAACCTTACAGGCAGCAGGATACAATCAATAATACTTTCAGAGAAAGAAACAAACCTTTCGTTAGCTGGTCTTTCAAAAGGAAGTTACCTCTTTAAAATAAGCACGAATACTAGTGTCCAAACAAAAAAGGTATTGGTGGAATAAGGCAAAAAGCTTTCACAATAATTCTGCTTCTACAGGTGAAACAAAAACAAACCATCTGTGGAAGCAGTTTTTTTTGCCATCAATTCTCCAGCTTAAACCTCACCCTCAGTTTTCCCTCGGCATAGTCGGTGCTGATGATTTTGAAAGTGCCAATTTGGGAAGTGTTTTCCACATGGGTGCCGGCACAAGCGCACAAGTCGTAATCGCCCACAGCAACCAGGCGTAGCATTTCACTGGCATCGCCGGGAAGCTTGGTTAAATCAACACTTTCGGGCACTTCGACCCTCTTCACAAAAGAGACCGACACTGGCAAGTTTTTGCCAATGACTTCATTCACCCGGTTCTGTATTTCTTCGATTTGTTCCGCTGTGGGTGCCTCGGCAAGCAGGTAATCGCACTTGCTTTTTTTACGCTCAATGTGGCTCGACTTTGACCTTGGACAGCCAAACATCCGCCCTATCGTTTGGTTCAGAATATGTTCCGCCGTATGCATGGGCGGATACTCTTGTTTATTGTGATCGTTGATAATGATTTCTTCCATCGTTTATTTTTGTCTTTATCAAAAATAACTGATTTATCCATAACCTCAAGTACTGAAAATGTATCCTATCTACAGAAAATTCTTATCCAAAAATTCTTGAAATTTATCCTTGTATTGGTCGCTCACGGGGATGTATTCTTTACCAAACACAATGCGGCTGCGATCGATCACTTCAATCTGATCGAGGTTGACTATGAACGAACGGTGTACACGCATGAATTGCGCCTCGGGAAGTTTGCTTTCGATAGCCTTAACCGAACTAAGCGAAAGGATGGGCTTGGCCTCGCCCTTGATGAATACCTTGATGTAATCCTTCAGCCCTTCGATGTAAAGGATATCGTTGAAATTGATGCGGCGAATTTTGTATTCTGACTTCAAAAACAGAAACTGACTGTTGGCCTCGACGCTTGTAGCAGCGGCGTGTTCAATCTCAATTTGCTTCAATGCCTTTTGAACGGCCTTCAAAAAATCTTCATATCCAAAAGGTTTCAACAAATAGTCAGTGGCATTCAATTTAAAACCTTCGAGTGCATATTGGGCATAGGCAGTGGTGAAAATCACTTTGGGCGCGTTCTCGAGAGTCCGAACAAACTCAACACCAGTAAGATCGGGCATTTGAATGTCAACTAAAATCAAGTCAACCGCTTCGTTACGCAAAAATTCGATGGCATCAAGCGGATTGTCGAACGTGCCTGACAACTCCAAAAACGGTGTTTTGTTAATGTAGTCCGTCAACAGTGCAATGGCCAAGGGCTCATCGTCTATCGCAATGGTTTTCAACTTCATGATTCGGTTTTATCAAGTTCAACTTTCACTTCTACATTGAATGCTTTTTCGGTTTGCTCAATTTTTAAGGTATGCGAAGTGGGGAAAAGCAAAGCCAGACGTTTGCGCACATTTTCGAGTCCAATGCCCGAATTTTCTTTGTCGGTTGACGCTGTGCCCGAAACTGAATTCGCGGTTTTAAAACGGATTTGTTGATTATTGGCTTCCATTTCAATGTGAATGAACGAAGTCTCACGGTGGCTTACCCCATGCTTGAACGCATTTTCGATGAACGAGATAAACAATAGCGGCGGAATTTTGCAATCGGGATATTCGGCCGGAAACGAAACCTTCAGTTCAACCTTTGGGCTAAGCCGCAACTTCATCAATGCTATATAGTTGACCATGAAGTCGATTTCGTGACTAAGCATGGTTTCGCCCTGTTCCGATTCGTATAACAGATAGCGCATCAGCTTCGAAAGTTTCAAAATCGACTCCTGTGCGGCAGGTGTGTCGATGGTGGTTAGCGAATAAATGTTATTTAAGGTATTGAAAAAGAAGTGCGGGCTGATTTGGTTTTTCAGAAAAGCCAATTCGGAATGCAGTTTTTCTTTTTCCAATTCTTTTCGCTTCTGTTCGTCTTCTCGGTGACGATCCATAAACCCCAACCCAAGGGCAAAACCGACAATCATAAGCGAGGTAAATGCATAGTTGACCAAACGGAACAATCCCATTGGCGGACGTTTGTAATTCCTGTTTTCATTGATTCTCTTCATGACTTCTTCTAAGTGACGGTCACGTTCAGGATCGGCAAGCAAAAAGTCGTTTACGGCAATAATCAGTATAAACAGCACCGCTATCAGCCCTACAACAATCAAGAAAAATTGCCATTTTGCTTTCTTAAAATAGAACTCCGGAACCAGATATAAATAACTGACATAGAATATAATTCCATAGGCAATAGCTATTGTATAGAAATGCCATAAGGGTCTGATTTCAGCAAATCCAACGGCCCGTGAAATGTAAATTGGAATGATAAAAATGATAACCCAAAGCACAATGTGTAGGGCAATTTTCAATCGGTTATCGGTAAGTAAGAGCTTGTTCATTTCAAACTATTTTATTTCAGTGTTTTTGCCAGAACTCAGCTGTTTGGCATTTTTGCTTGTTACCACTTTCTTCCCTGTTTTTTCTTCAATTTCCCTTCGGGTGTTTCCGGCAATGGTTCCGCCCTGATTTGCAATTATCCTATTCTGTTCAAACGTTTTGGGTTTCTTTTCCTTCGAAATTTCGGTTGTGGTGGCTTCGGCAAGCATGTTCAACACCAGCTCAAGGTTGGTCATGTGGTCGCGAAGGTTCTCTTTTTTCAACTCTTTGAAATTTTTATATTGCTTGGTTGAAAGGCCGCTCCATGCTTTTGTAATTTCATCGGTGAGAATGGCAAATTCCTGGCCCTTTTGTACGCCTCGGTTTTCCCATTCATCGGTCAGCTCTTTGCGAACCTCAATGCTTTTCAAACGCTGGTTGATCCACTCTTTGCTGTATCCTTTGCGCAAATAGGTTTCCATCAGGCGGTCAATTCCAAGTTCCGGATCTTCAATTTCGTCAATGCGTTCACGTCCAACATTTGCCAACCACATTTTAAACGGCTCGGCTTTGGGCGACGGAATACTTTGGATTAAGCGGAAAAGTTGTTCGGTATCAGCCACATCGGTTAAGCGCATTTTGCCATCGGCAGCTTGCATTTTCAACCCGTGACAATTCGTCACGGTTTCATTCCCCTCTTCTTTCAACCTTTGTTTTAACTTTCTCCAATAGGCTTGTGGATCAATACTTTCAGATAAAACTCCTACAACATCTACAATCGAGAAGTACCATTTTTCCTGCTCGTCGTCCCAATGGGTGCGAATTTGCTTCTCGTTGAATAATTTGATCGCCGTTTCTTTGGTCATATTCTATGTTTTTGAAGGTTTATAGTGAAATTCAACTACTGTTTCTTCAATTTTTTCGATTTTCTATATTTTTCGCAATTTATAAAAAGTTCTACATCAGTTTTTTAAACGGCAAACATTCTTTACTAACAACCTCTATATTTGATCATTATAGTATGTATTCAAAAATTACTCAATACACTGAATAATTTTACTCAATATGCTGAGTAATTTCATATCTGCTTATTCATAACGCAATGCATCGATCGGATTCAGATTGGAAGCCTTACGGGCGGGATACCATCCAAAGAAGATGCCTATGGCTGAGCAAACCAAGAATGCCAACACTACCGAATTGGTCATAACTACAATAGGCCACCCCATTACACCGCCAATAACGGCACTGGCTCCGTAACCCAACAAAATTCCAATCACGCCGCCCAGCACACTCAGCATGGTCGACTCAATCAGAAATTGCATCAAGATATCGCCACCCTTTCCTCCAATCGACATGCGCAATCCAATTTCGCGGGTGCGCTCAGTTACCGACACATACATGATATTCATGATGCCGATACCGCCAACCAAAAGCGAAATGCCAGAAATGGCACCCAGCAAGGCCGTCAAAATATCGCTGATCGACGAAAACGTTTTCACCAGTTCTGATTGCGACATCACACGAAAATCGTCGTCCATTGGATTTGTAATTTTATGCTGTTTTCGCAAAATAGTTTCCAATTCGGCAATCGCATCAGCAGTTTTCTCTTCGCTAATAGCCGATGTTACAATCGATTGAAGATGTGTAGCTGCCAGAATACGCTTTTGAACTGTAGTATAAGGCGCCAAGAGCATATCGTCCTGATCTTGACCAAAAGAATTGTTGCCACGTTCTCCTAATACACCAATAATTTTAAAGGGTATATTTTTAAAACGGATTGTTTGACCAATTGGATCGGCTCCCTGACCAAACAATTCGTTGACCACAGTTTTTCCAACCAAACATACTTTGGCCATAGTATTGATTTCGCGCTCAGTAAAAATGCGGCCACTTTCAATTTCAATCTTTTTAATGGAAAGATACTCACTGTTCGAACCATAAATAGATGTAGGCCAGTTGCTATTTCCCAAAACCACCTGCCCGCTCGAGCGTACTTCGGGCGAAACAGCCGAAATGTTTTCAGCCTGTTCTACCGCCTCCAAGTCACTCATCGTAAGTGACTGGGCATTAGTACTCCCCATTTGGGCACCACCACGCTGTTGCGATCCGGGAGAAACAAACACCAAATTGGAGCCCATGCTCGACATCTGATCCTGAATGCTCTTTTTGGAGCCTTCCCCAATGGCCAACATGGCGATAACCGAAGCAACTCCAATAATTATTCCCAGCATGGTCAGAAAAGCCCGGAACTTATTGCGCATCAGGGCTCCCCACGATATCTTAGTTAAATTCAAATAATTCATTTGTTCTTACATTTGAAATTCATAATCCTGTTCAACTGGCAAATTTTCAAGCATCTGTTCTGCTATCAATCTGTCGGTAACATATTGTTGATGAATTACATGACCATCGCGAAATACAATATTCCGTGAAGTCAGCCGTGCAATGTCGGGTTCGTGGGTTACGAAAACGATGGTTTTGCCTTTCTCGTTCAATTTCTGAAACAAGTCCATGATTTCGTACGAGGTGCGTGTGTCGAGGTTTCCTGTTGCTTCGTCGGCCAGTATGACCACCGGGTCGTTCACCAACGACCGGGCAATCGCAACGCGTTGTTGCTGCCCACCCGATAGTTGCCCGGGTGTGTGGTGCATCCTATCGGCCAACCCAACAGCCTCAAGCGCATTGATGGCCCTTTCACGCCGTTCTTTGGCTTTCACCGTCGGATTGTAAAACAAGGGAAGTTCCACATTTTCAAGAGCCGTGGTACGGGGCAGCAAATTGTACGACTGAAATACAAAACCCAACTTAGTGTTCCTCAACTCGGCCAACTGATTTTTATTTAAGCCAGAAACGCTGATTCCATCCAATTTATATTCGCCCGAAGTGGGTTTGTCGAGACAGCCAAGTATGTTAAGCATGGTTGATTTTCCCGAACCACTGGTGCCCATAATGGCCACAAAATCACCCTCGTGAATATTAATATCCACTCCCTTCAATGCATGAACGGTAACATCGCCCACATGAAAATCCTTGCGAAGTTGTGCAACTTCTATAATCGATCGTTTCGTCATGGCTTATTATTTTGAAGGAATTGCTCTTCGTTGCCCCGGAGGCGTTGGCATAAATGGACTTGAGCTATTCGTTTTTGGCATTTTTTTGGACTGTTTCACCAATGAAAGAACCAATTCATCCCCTTCGTTCAAGCCTGAAATCAATTCGTAATTCATTCCGTCATTATCTCCAACTTTAACAGCTTTCTTTTCGAGTTTTCCATTGGCCCTAACCCACACAAACGACTGATTTTGTTCTGGTTTAACAAATGAATTTCCCATTTCACCTCCCATTGACTTAGCCATTTCAATACCAATAGACATCAAGTACTCTGCAATCAGATTAGCATCGGGATTAAAGCGGATAGCTTTCCCTGGAACGACCCAAATACCATTTTTTTCTTTGGTGAAAGCCGTAATATTGGCAGTCATGCCAGGCATCAGCTTCAAATCAGGATTGGGTGCATTCACAATGACGGTGTACGTAATAACATTATTGGTTTCAACAGGCTGCAAGCGTACTTGCGAAACAGTACCTGCAAACTTAAAGTCAGGATAAGCATCAACGGTGAATTCAACACGCTGCCCCACAGCCACATGACCTATATCAGCTTCGTCTACATCAGCTTCTACCTGCATCTGTGTCATGTCTTTGGCAATAGTGAACAAGGTTGGTGTATTGAAGCTGGCCGCAACTGTTTGGCCTTCGTCAACAGCACGGTCGAGAATAATCCCGTCGATGGGCGAATAGATTGAAGCATACGACAAATTGATTTTATTTTTATCGTGAACCGATTTCGCATTCTTCAAACTCGCTTGTGCCTTATTGTAATTGTAAAGTGCCAAATCGTAATCAGTCTTGGCGATCAATTGCTTGTCGTATAAGGCCTTAGTGCGTTCATAGTTAGATTTTTGATATACCAGTTCGGCTTCAGCGTTATCGACAGTTGCCTGACTTTGATCGACTTGAGCTTGAAGTGGTGTTTTGTCGAGCTGAGCCAAAAGTTGTCCTTTTTTCACCTGAGTGTTGAAATCGACGTATATCTTTTCGATCACGCCCGACACTTGCGTACCCACTTCAACGGTAGTAATGGCCTCGAGTGTTCCGGTTGCAGTTACCACACTACTGATATTTCCGCGTTCTATTTTTCCTGTTTCGATAGCAAACGATGCTTTCGATGCGCTGTTGCCTTTCAGTGCCACCAAGGCTACAATCCCTGCAACCACTGCTATTACTATGTAAATCCATTTACGTTTCATATTCTTATATTTTTATTTTCCAATGTAAAAATCAATTATTTTATTACTGAAAACCAAGTTGAATTTAGACTGAAGCAACTGGCTTTCAGCACTTATCAATTTGGTCTTTTCAAAAAGAAAATCGACCGAGTTCAATGCTCCCAATTTGAACTTTTCTTCAGCCACCTTATACGATTCCGTCGTTGCATTCAACTGCTCAATGCTCCCTTGATACTGGATTTGAGCCGACACGGCATCGGTATAGGCTTGTTCAATTTCTTTGCGTAGCTGGTTGCGGGTATTCAGTTCACTTAGCGTAGCATTGTCAATTCCAATTTTGGCCAAAGCCACATTGTTTTTTACCTGATTTTTCTGAAAAATTGGAATCGAGAGAGAGAGCCCCACACTTGGACTAATACTGTTATTCAATTGGTTGACATAGTTAAAATTGGAATTCAAACTTGAAAAACCCGTTCCAATGCCAGCATCCATCGATAGTGAAGGCAACGCGGCAGCTTGTGCAATTTTGGCATCAATTTCAGCACTTTGAATGTTCAGCTTAGCCTCACCAATTTGCGGTTTTACCTTCAAAGCTGTTTCGTATATTGCAGCAGCCGAGAGTGATACGTCCTGTTGTATCAGCGCGTCGATGTTTGGCGAAGCAACTATGAAAGCCTCTGATACAGGAAGTTCCATCAATTGCTGCAAATTCACCTTACTCATTGAAAGCTGCTTTTGAGCATTGACAAGCGTTAATTTTTCGCTGGCTAATTGAGATTCAATCTGCAAAAGATCGGAACGCGAAATAGAATTCAAATCGAAGCGCGCTTGGGCCAAAGCCAGTTGTTCGTTTGTCGATTCAAGCTGTTTTTCAGCGTTTTTCACCTGTTCTTCGGCATAAATTACCTGCAAAAAAGCGTTCATCACATTAAGCTCTACCGATTCTTTCACCGTTTCGGCATACAATTTATCGGCTTCAACATTGATTTCGCTTTGTTTTACAGCATTTTGCAACCTAAAACCATTGAAAAGGGTAACATTCGAACTTACAGAGTAATTGGTACTATTCGAACCAGAAAGGTTACCGTAGGAGTTGGTCTGCATATCGAGGCCTTTGCTCCAGCCAAAGTTTTGCCGCACCGATGCACTTACCGATGGCAAACGGTTGTCGCGGCTTTGGCTGGCTTGCACTTCACTCCTCGCAGCCGAAAGGTTGGCTTGCTTAACCTGAGTGTTGTTCTCGAGTGCATGGTTAATGCAATCGTCGAGGCTCCAGGTTTTATCCTGCGCAAGAACGGTAACCGATAAACTTGCGAGAATGATTGATAAGAAAAAAGTTTGTGCTCTCATGTCTAATTTTGAATTTTGGCTCAAACTTAGACCGAGTGTATGATACGATATAATGGAATCGACGATTGGGCTTTTTTTGTCTCTTTTCAGACAAATTTTATCGCGGAGGAAATTCTCAATGATGTATTAATTTTCTTTCACAAGACCAATTGTCCATTTCTTGATTTTAGGCCAGTCTCTAAAATAAGTAATAAAATCTTATTTGTATTTTCTTTTTTACCGAGAATATATCTCATATTACTTGCACTATCATATATAAATCCTTCAGATTTCAATAAAGAACCTTTGCCAGAAGAATAGATTCTTTCTCTCTTCTCCAAAAAGAATTAATTGCAGTATCGTATCGATCTTTTTCCAAATGAATTTCTTTAATAACTTCAAGCTTCATGTTCATAAAATTAAGGTCAATACAAAAATCCAAACATCCACAGCGGGATTTTATTGCCAACCGGAATTTCGATATTGTCGGCTACCACATAAGCATTCTCTATTCCTGCAATTTGTTGCGTGGTTTTGTTTTTACCGCCAACTTCAAAGGTGTAAGTTTCGTCAACCAGAAAATCGCCCTTCACAGGGTATTCTACGTTGTGGATATGCTGTAGCTGATTCATAAAAAAAGTCTCCCGTATATTCCCGGTGTTTGCGTTCGAATCGGCCAATAAATAGGCAATATTCGGGTTGTTAAGGTAAATTTTCTCGGGCTTGTTCAGCGCACTTACCCCCTTCACCGAAGAGTACATCAAGCTAATAATGTCAGCCTTTGCAAGCAGTTGCAAGTACTTTAAGAACGTTTCGCGCGAGAGTGATAATTGATTGGCTAATTTTGTAATGTTGGGTTTAAACGGAACCGACTCGGCAATAATCCCGAGTAATTTTTTCATTTTGAGTACGGCATTGTAATCAATGGAGTTTACAGCAGGAATATCACTTTCTATAATTGTATTGATTATCTGCATCATCCGTTGCTGAAAATTCCTTTCATCTTCAACGGCAAAAGGATAGTAACCTGCTTGAATATACTCTTCGAACAGTTTTATCGGTTTTATTTTGTTGGCAATTAAAAATGCTTTTTCAACAGGGTTCTTGAGTATTTCGCTAAGTGTCCAAACCGGAAATGGCTGCTGATATTTTAGTTCTATGAATTCGCGAAAAGACAATCCTTGTAACCGGTTAATAATTGCCCTTCGGCTCAAATCGCCTTCACCCTTCAGTATCTCAATTGCGGAACTTCCACTTACAATGATTTGAATTTCAGGAAAGTTATCGTAAATCATTTTCACTTCCCTCGACCATCCTTCATATTTTTGTACTTCATCAATTAGAAGATATTTACCGCCTCGCTTGTTAAATTCTTCAGCAAAATCAATGAGGGAATTAGTAGTAAAGTAAATATCATCTATCGAAATATAAATCACCGAATTGTCGAAAGGAAGATGTTCGCGGGCATGTTGTAGCATCATGGTTGTTTTTCCAACACCTCGCATTCCAACAATAATATTCAATCTTGCATTCCAATCAAGTTGATTATACAGATAGCGTTTGAACAGGGTATTTGTTCGTTGAATCTGCTGGAATGACCATGTAAACATTCTATCTATCGACATAATTGTAAAATTAATCCAACAAAATTAAACAATATTGTTGATTCTATATGACAATTTTATACAAAATTGAATTTCTATTCTGCATTTTGGATATTAAGAACTAGCCTCTACATTACAAACTCCCAGAAATTATCGCGGGTAATGCAATGAAAATTATTGACACAACTCGAATTTCAACTAAAAATCAGGCCATTTATATATCTATTCGATAAATTAGCGTGAATTTTTCAAATAGCTTTTTAGTTGAGCAATCTCTTCTGCCCAAATTTCTTCATTTGGAGTTTCCAAAATAAGCGGAATTCCATCCATCCGAGGGTCGTTCATAATCCATTCAAAAAGGTTGTTGCCAATATAGCCTTTCCCCAAACTATCGTGGCGGTCAACTCGGGTTCCAAGCTCCTTTTTCGAATCGTTAATGTGCATTCCTTTCAGATATTCAAAGCCAATAACCTCTTCAAATTTTTTCCATGTAAGGCTGTACCCTTCTAATGTATTGAGTTCGTAACCAGCAGTAAACGCATGGCAAGTATCGATGCAAACCCCAACACGGCTTTTGTCTTCTACATGTTCGATAATTTTACTGATTTCCTCAAAGCTGTTGCCCACATTGGAGCCTTGTCCGGCAGTATTTTCAATCACCGCAATTACTCCGTTGGTGCGGTCAAGAGCCCAGTTAATGCTGTCGGCAATGGTTTTCAGGCAGGCATCAACATCAACTTTACCCAGATGACTTCCCGGATGAAAATTTAACCGATCGAGGCCAAGTTGTTCGCAACGCTGCAACTCATCGAGAAAGGCTTCGCGGCTTTTTTGCAGCGCTTCGGCCTCGGGATGTCCAAGATTAATGAGATAGCTGTCGTGAGGAAGTATTTGAGATGGCTTGTAACCATATTTTTCGCAATTCGATTTAAATGCGGCAATGCTCTCTTCGGTAAGGGGTTTTGCCACCCACTGACGCTGATTTTTTGTAAAAAGTGCAAATGCAGTTGCACCTATTTCGTGTGCGTTTATTGGGGCATTTTCAACCCCGCCCGATGCACTTACATGTGCTCCAATATATTTCGACATAATGCTGTTTTTTGAGATGACAACAAAGATAAATTAAAAAAAGGTTGACGCCATGCCTCGAGAAGCCCTTCAATGTGGAAACACAACAGATTTTGCTGGCTGAATTTTGTTTGATTTTATTCAGACTTAAACATTACTTAACGCAACAAACAAACACAACATATTGATTTATTTGGAATTAACATCAACATCTAAATTTAATTTTTAATTTACATCACTCATACTACAAAAAAGTTGAAAAGGGTTTATGTTTGCGACCATTAAATAAATGAACGTTCATTCATTAATTAAATGGCACGAATAACAGATATAAATCGGATTAAAAGGCTCAAAGACTCTACAATGAAACTTGTGGTTGAGAAAGGCTTTGGGGGTGCTTCGGCGGCAATGATCGCCATTGATGCGAAAGTTGCATCGGGCTATTTCTACATGCACTATAAGGGAAAGTATGAAATGGTGAATTCGTTGCTTCAGGAAGTTTTTCAGGAAGCTGCATATAAACTCGACGAATACCTTAAAACAGAACACTCTTTCATTCAGATTGTTGAAGAAATTGTCGATCACATTTTCCTCATTGCCGAAAAAGATCCTGTTAAGCTGAAATTCTTATACGTATTGTCGAACGACTACAGTTTTGTTATTGACGATGAGATCAGACTCAACGTTTTCAATTTTCTGAAACGGTTAAAAGAGCTAGGGCAAGAGTCAAATTCTATCGACCCTGAAATTAGTGAAGAAGACCTCTACTTATTGCTATTAGTTAACTCAATACAATACATCAACCTGCGTTTTAAGTTCTTTTCGGCAAAAGGCGAGTTAACTCATGCCGACAAAGAGCATTTACTTTATTTAATTCAGAAAGTCTTGATACAGAATAGTTAAATATGAAAAAACAAAAATCATTTATTGGTACTCTTTTCATCATGCTGGCAATGTCATCGGCAACAATGGCACAAAACAGCGTGCTTACATTCGACGAAGCGTTGCAACTGATGAAAAGTAACAACCCCGCACTTTCTCAAACACAACATCTTGTACTTGAGAAAGAAGCCGACAAAGCCATTAAAAGAGGGTTGTATATGCCCCATGTTTCGGTTGAGGCAACAGCAGTTTCAATGTCAGACCCTTTGCATCTGGATTTGACCCCTGTGCGCGATGCTATTTTGCCCCTTTATTCTGCACTTGGAAATTACGGTGTGTTCAGTGGCGTTCCAAATCCCGACCCTACAACCAATTCAATAGTGCCTATTTTGCCCGACAATGTTAGCACGCAGGCTGTAAGAAGCAAGCTTTTGCAAGGCGAAGAAGAGATTGCCAACGCCGAATGGGATAAAACTATTCAGGAGAAAAACTTTGCAACTGCAAGTGCAAATCTGACCTGGCCACTTTTTACCGGCGGAAAAATTAGTGCAGCAAACAAAGCTGCTAAGGTTGAAATAGAAAACAGCAAAGAGGAACTCCGTAATACCGAAGGTGATCTTCTTTCGGAATTGGTGGCCCGTTATTACGGCTTGGCATTAGGACTTCAGGCTGAAAAAGTTAGGCAGCAAATGCTCGATGCCATGACCCGTCACAATTACGATGCAGAAAAAATGTTCAAAGAAGGAATGATTGCTAAAGTTGAACTGTTGAATTCGGCCGTGGCACTGTCGGATGCCAATCGCGAACTGAAACAGTCGGTCCGAAACGTTGAAATACTTCAACAAGGGCTTACTTCAACATTGGCAGTTGAAGGCAACGATAGCATTGCGCCTTCGAGCCATCTTTTCATCAACAAAGAGCTACCCGATGCCAATTACTTTCTGAAGATTGCATTGGAATCGAATCCGAAGTTGAACCAAATTGAAGGCAAAAGTAAACTTATTGATATTAAGCACAATGTTGGCAAGGGAGATTACCTGCCCTCGGCTGCCCTCTTTGGCACTTACACCTTTGCCGACTACAACAAATCGGCCTACACCCCCGACTGGATTGTAGGCGTAGGTGTGAAATGGACAATTTTCGACGGGTTATCGCGCAATAATGAGCTACGGAAAACCAACGAAATGAAGGCTCAGGTAAACGAAGCACGCGAAAAAGCACACAACGACATATCGGTATACATCAATAAATTACATCAGGAATTATTGATGCAGCTCGAACAAGTTTCGTACCTCGATAAGACCCTCGAACTGGTTAACGAATATTGTACCAGTACCGAGAAAGCTTTTGCTCAAGGTCTGGCAACTTCAACATCGGTTGTTGATGCCCACACCAAAGTAGCACAAGTTAAATTGCTTCGGCTGAAGGTCTTTTACGATTACGACACCACGTTGGCAAAACTTCTTCAAACTGCCGGAATTCCGGAGCAATACCTCATTTATTATGCGGGTGAAAACACCATTATTGAATCACTGAATTAATTCATTATAGACATGGCACATAAAAAAAGATTAACCACCGTTGTGGTTTTGGTTGCAATTGCAGCATTCATTGTTTATACATTCATTTTACTATTGAAAAAAGAACCACTTGTGCTTCAGGGCGAGGTGGAAGCAACTCAGGTAAAGATTTCGTCGAAAATACCGGGGCGTATCGACAGCATTGCAGTAAAACGTGGACAGCAAGTAATGAAGGGCGATCTGATTTTCACCATCTCAAGTCCCGAAATCGATGCCAAGTTAGCACAGGCCACAGCTGTAAGGCAGGCTGCCAACGCACAGAAAAGCAAAGCCTACAACGGAGCTCAGAAAGAAGATATACTTGCAGCTTATAGCACCTATGTAAAAGCCGAAGCCGCAGCTCAGTTTGCCGAAAAGACCTTTACCCGCATACAAAACCTGTTCAACGACGGTGTTGTTCCTGAACAAAAACGCGACGAAGCCGAAACTCAAATGAAAGCTGCCCGCGAAACAGCAACTGCCGCAAAAGCCATTTGGGAGAAAGCAAAAAATGGTGCTCGCTACGAAGATAAAGCAGCAGCATCGGCACTAGTTGAACAGGCCGAAGGTGTTATTGCCGAAGTTGAATCGTACTTGAGCGAAACCTCAATTACTGCAATATCGGCTGGCGAAGTTTCAGGTATCAACATTGAAAAAGGGGAGTTGGTGCCAACTGGTTTTCCGGTTGTAACAATCTACGACCTTTCTGATGTTTGGGTAACGCTTTTTGTTCGCGAAGATCTGCTCAACGATTTTCAGATTGGTAAAACGTTTAAAGCCTCCGTTCCGGGATTGGGCAACAAAGAATTCGATTTTAAAGTGACATACATAAGTCCGGCCGGCGATTTTGCACGTTGGAATGCAACTAAAACCTCGGGCGATTTCGATTTAAAATCATTTCAGATTGAAGCACGCCCGGTTTCAAAAATTGAAGGATTGCGACCAGGCATGACAGCCATTGTTACGATTGATAAGAAATAACAACAAGAAATGCCGAGGATAAAATCTCCATTATTAGCCGTATTTACCCGCGAAGCCGAGCATATTCTGCATAACCCGGCATATCGGTTTATGCTCCTTACCGGTCCGCTGGTTGCTATTGTGCTTCTCTTTTTCATTTTTCAGAAAGGGGTTGTAAAAGAGATCCCCGTAGCGGTTGTAAATCAAGACCAATCGTCGCTTTCGATAAAGATTGAAAACAATCTGGATGCTGCTTCTGATGTTTCGATTGCACTTCGGGCTCCCGACATGTTTCAGGCAAAAGAAGCCATGGAACGTGCCGAAGTTGATGCAATAATATTGATACCCGAAGGTAGTGAGAAATCGGCCATGGCGGGAACAGAAACCCCGGTGCCGATTTTCATCAACGGGTCGAATGTGCTGAAAGCCGGACTGCTGCAACGATCAATACTATCGACATTGAAAACCATTTCGGGCGGAATTCAACTGAAAAAACTGATGGCAACCGGACTGACTGAGAAACAGGCTTTAGACAGAATTGTACCTGTGAAAGTCGATTCGCACGCACTGTTCAACCCGTTCATGAATTATAATTACTTTTTGAATTCGGCCCTTTTCCATCTTATGCTATTTCTGTTTGTGTTGCTAAGTTCAATCTACTCGTTGGGCATTGAACTGAAAAGAGGTACAGGGCACGAGTTGCTGTTGTGTAGTAACAACAGCGTCAGGCTTGCTATTTTGGGAAAACTGGCTCCGTTCACAATTATTTTTGCCGGTTTTGCAATGCTTATCGATCTGGTAATGTACAAAATGCAAGGTGCTCCATTGAACGGGAGTTTTCCACTCCTCTACACAGGGCAGGTTGCCGCAATTATCTCATGTCAACTCATGGGGATCATTTTTGTTGGATCGACAAATAATCTCAGGCTTGCACTTTCGCTTGGGTGCGGCTACTCAATGGTTGGGATGACTTTATGTGGGCTAACATTTCCTTTTGAAGGAATGCCTGCAATTGCGCGGTTGTTCACATCGATCTTCCCTCTTACCTGGTGGAAAGAACTCTTTATTGCACAATCGCTTTACGGTGGACCAATAAAAGATTCGATGGTTTACATCTGCTATATATTACTGTTTCAGGTTGTTTCGCTTGCATTTTTGCCGGCCTACAAAAAATACCTGTCGGATAAAAAATATTGGGGAAAGGCTTAGTAATTGATGATTTAAATTAAAACAGAATAGAATGCGACGTTTTTTTCAACATACATCAGAAAGCCTTGAGCTCTTAACCCATCACTTTTTGCACGAGCTGAAGGCTATTGTCACAGACAAAGGGGCAATACTGATTTTGTTTATCGCGGTGGTAATTTACCCGGTAATTTATTCCATAGTTTACTCAAACGAAACGGTTACCAGTTTGCCTGTTGCGGTTGTAGATCAAGACCAATCGGCTTCGAGCCGCAAATATGCGCAAATGCTCGATGCTTCGGCCGAGGTTAATGTTGCTGCCCACCCAACTGATTTGCAATCGGCAGAGAAATTATTGAAAGACAACAAAATTAGCGGGGTGCTTTTCATTCCCGAAGGCTTTCAGAAACAATTGATGAACGGTGAACAAGCCGATGTGTCGCTTTATGCCGATGCAGCTTATTTTTTGAAATACCGAAACGAGTTGATGGCCGTAACTTATACAAATGCTTACTTCAGTGCCGGAATATCAATTAAGAAATACATGGCCTCGGGGCAAGACTATAAACAAGCGCTGGCAAGCAACTCGCCGCTCGACCCTCAGGCACATATACTTTACAACCCGGGTTCGGGATACGGTTCTTTTGTGATGCCGGGCATTATGCTCATTGTTATTCAACAAACATTGCTGATTGGCATTGGCCTTATGGGCGGTTCGTTTTCCGAGTCGAAGAAATCGCCATTTAAGCTGGCACCTAAAGAACGGAAACGCGAAATAATGCCGCACCTTTTTGGCAAAGCAGGAGCATACCTTTTAGCATCTCTATTTAATGTTGCATTTACGCTTATAATTGTTTATCACTGGTTTAATTATACCGACAAAGCCGATTTTCTGCATGTATTGATGCTCATATTCCCATTTCTGGTTGCAGTAGTTTTTCTGGGCATTGGCATTTCAACATTGTTCATCCACCGCGAATCGGCAATTGTATTTATGGTTTTCTTATCGCCAATTGCACTATTCCTAACAGGTATTTCGTGGCCACTTAGTGCTATTCCCGAATGGCTTGTTGTTTTGTCGAAGCTATCGCCGGCAAGCAATTTGGTTCCGGCCTATTACCGGCTCCGAAATATGGGCGTAGGACTGGCAGGGGTTAAGCACGAAATGCTGATGCTTTACCTACAGGCGGCAATCTACATTGGACTAACCGCTGCATATTATTTCTACCGGCTGGCCAGGGTAAACAAGAGGCGAGCAGGTATAGAAGACAATGCATTATAATTCTTTAACTATTCGAAACGAAAAGTAAACTCTGTAGTTCGCCACATGGAAGAATATTACGAAGTTATCCCAAAGACAACATTGTTGACACGTTCACTTTCAGTAATTATACCTCAGAGACTCATCGTAAAACCACCTAATTAAACTTAGAATCAGAAATTACAGAATAAACACTTGTCACAAGAAACAATAATTTGTTCTCGCTTTTTTGCACATCGAAAGCTATAAAAGACTATCTTTTGCTTTCATTAATAAGCCACACACATAGTTAAGTTAGAATCATGCCATGAATCGTAGAAAATTTGATATTGAAGGACTAACATCTCTCAAAAAAGAAGATTTATCATTAGCCATTATGTCATTGACAGACGCTTTCCAGACAGCCCCTTGCTTGAGATATTTACTTCAATTCTCAACGTATGATCCCGAAAAAGAAAAACACATACACGAATACACTTTAAGGTATGGCCTTAAATTCGGTCATGTTTTTACAACTGGAAAAAATATGGAAGGCATCAGTATATGGTTGCCTCCTGAATGCAGAAACAACACATTAAACACTGCATGGATGTTTATTCGTTCTGGCGGTTTAAAACTTGATAAACTAGTTAAACCTGGCACTATTGATATCTTAAAAAAATACGGTGATTATTCAGGTAAACTACATCACGAAAGTATCACAAAACCCCACTGGTATCTAATGTCGATTGGGGTAGCTAAACCGTATCAAGGTCAAGGCTTTTCACGCAAGCTACTTTTACCAATGCTCAATTATTTTGACAAGTATTCTCAAAGCTGTTATCTTGAAACCCACAACCCCCAAAATGTAGATATTTATCTAAAATATGGTTTCCGAGTTACTGCTATAGGAACCCTACCCTATTCAGATCAAACTCATTGGTCTATGTTGCGAGACCCTTTTTCAAAATAACCAGACCATGAGCTTTCTGCAAACCATGCAGAAAATTGAATTTCACCCTTAATAACAGGCAAAAATACACCAATACTGCACGCTATTAAACATTTTCATTCTTTATGGGTTGTATACAATATAATCTAAGATTAAATAATACAAATTCCATAATCCTTTTAATTCAGTGCCATGAGAAAGTCTATACCTTTTATACTTTTGGCTCTATCACTAGGGCTTATTCTCCTATCAAACACGATGTACAATTCGGGCTCTCCGGGCGCAAAAACAGGATCACCCCTCGATGGGGCAACCTGTGCTCAATGCCATAACAGCACTGTATCTTCGGCAGAATGGATCAGTACCAATATCCCTGAATCGGGCTATGTTCCCGGCCAGAAATATGTCATTTCCTTGAATGTAAGCGATGCTACTGCTGTGAAAATAGGATTTGAACTGACAGCAGAAAGCACGGTCGGAAAACAAGGAGCTTTTTCAATAACAGATGATGCCAGAACAAAGCTAACCAATGTCAATAAATCAGTAACCCACAAATCAGCTGGAGTTGCCCCTGTCGATGGGAAAATCTCTTGGAATGTTGAATGGACGGCCCCGATCTCCGGCACGGGGGATATTACTTTTTATGCAGCGATTAATGGGGCAAATGGAAACAATAGTACAAGCGGCGATAAAATTTACACAAGCAAACATACTGTGAAAGAGGCCACAAAAAACGCTGTCACACATCTGAAAACTCCGAATATTTCAGTCTACCCAAACCCTGCACATGGGTTTTTCTTTGTCGAATCACAAGTGGACATTGAATCAATTACTGTTTTTGACATTTCGGGAAAGGCAATTACTCAACTCGACAAAATTGGTGAGTCAAAAACTCAGGTCAATTTAGACAACTATAAACCTGGCTTATACATTGTTAAAACAAAAACGAAAGAAGGGGAAAAAGCACACAAAATCCAACTCTTTTAATATTCAAAAACCACCAAAATAACTTATTATGAGGCAGTATTTGAAAAAAAATAGGGTATCGATCCTGACAGGAATTGCAGCAATTTTTTTATTTGCGTTAGTTGTTTACAACAAACCTCATAGAAACATCCAGAACACCAAGCCCGACTTCAAACTTACTGCATCTGAACTACTAACATCGTTCGAAAACGACAGTAAAAATGCCGATGCAATCTATCTAAATAAAATCCTATTGGTCAGTGGAATTGTAAAATCAATAAATAAAACAAACGAGATACGGACCTTAATTATTGGTGATCCTGATAATATTTTCGGCGTCAACTGCTCTTTTAATATCAGGGAAAATTCAGAAGCTGACAGAGTTCTCTTGGGCGATACCATCCAAATTAAGGGTGAATGCAAAGGCTACCTCGATGATGTAATACTGGTCAACTGTTTTTTGTCAGAAAACTAAAATAACATACAATGATGGACTTTTACCGAAAAAAAATGGTTGGGGAAAAATGTAAAATTCTTGTATCTGTTTCCCTGTTTTTACTCTTTACAAGTTGTACCTACCACAACGAACAAGAATATTTTGCCAGTACCAATGACACTTGTAAGACCGAAAATTTGTCGTTTCAAACCGACATTCAACCAATACTTCAATCAAACTGCATATCCTGCCACAACACAGGTTATGCTTCAGGAGGAATAAATCTCGAAGGATACGAGAATGTAAAACCTTATGCTCAATCGGGAATCCTTTCGAAAGTAATCAATCACGAAAACGGAGTAACCGCAATGCCAATGAATGCCGATAAACTTTCGGATTGCGACATCAACAAAATAGATGCATGGATCGATCAAGGATTAAAAAATAACTAGCTATGGGTAAAAGGATAATACCGTTGTTATTGTTGGCACTTTTTTCAGCATCAACTTTTGGACAAAAGTATTTTACAAGGAATGGATACATCCGTTTCTTCTCCGCAACTCCGATGGAAAACATTGAGGCTGTAAACAACCAAGCTTCATGTATCCTTGATATCGAAACAGGAGAAGTGGTTTCTAAAGTTCTATTACAAGCTTTTCAATTCGAAAAAGCACTCATGCAAGAGCATTTCAACGAAAACTATGTCGAATCAGACAAATTCCCCCAGGCTGTATTAAAAGGCAAAATCATCAACCTCGATAAAATAGAAATCAATAAACAGGGCAGTAAGCAGGTTCAAATTAATGCTGATCTGACCATTCATGGAGTAACAAAAAGCCTGGAAATCCCGGCAACAATCCTAAACAACAATGGTGAAATAACTGCTACTGCAATCTTCACTGTTAAACCTCCCGATTTTGAGATAAAGATACCCAAGGCCGTGGCAAACAATATTGCCAAAGAAATTGAGGTAACCGTAAAGTTCAATCTCGAACCTGTAAAAAAATAGCCACATGAGAAAACTAGCCTTAATAATTTCGTTACTGCTGATTGCTATTTGGGGTTTAGCCCAAAATATTGAGGACATACTCGATGAACAATTGGCAGAAAAACCAAAAACAGAATTTGCCACAGCCACCTTTAAATCGGTACAGCTGATTAACTCGCACACTACCAAGTTGCCCGACAAAGGCGATCTCGTTTTCCTTATTGCCCATCGCTTTGGACCAATAAGCGCAGGTTTTTCCGATTTGTGGGGACTCGATCTTGCCACTATCCGTCTGGGATTTGAATATGGATTAACCCAAACTACTTCATTAGGTTTTGGCCGTAGTACCTATAAGAGTAATTACGATCTATTTGCAAAACAATTATTGCTGAGGCAAAGTACTGGGGAAAGAAACATGCCCATCACGCTTGGGATAATTGGCTCGGCAAATATATCTTCAGATAAATGGCCTGATGATGGCCGTAACTACCTGTTTGCCCATCGAATGAGCTACTCGCTTCAGTTCATTGCATCACGCAAGTTTAATCGAAGTATTTCCCTTATGCTGATGCCCACCTATATCCACCGTAACCTTGTAAAAACCACAGCCGATCAAAACGATATATTAGCGATTGGAGCTGGTGGAAGGTTCAAAGTGTCAAACCGTGTAGCTTTAACTGCCGAATACCACTATTTGTTACCCGGGCAAACTGCTGCCGATTTCAAAAACCCTCTTTCAGTAGGTGTTGATATTGAAACTGGTGGTCATGTTTTCCAGCTTTTCTTTACCAACGTTTCGGCCATTTACGACGCAGCTTACATTTCCGAAACCACTGCAAGTTGGCTCAAAGGCAATGTTCGGTTTGGCTTTAATATTTCACGAACGTTTTAATTTGCGCTTATAATATTGATTACTAATGAAATAGCTTAATATTAAACTACACTTTCTGCCCGATGTGAAAATGAAAAAGAGCCTAAAGGATTGCGAGTTCGAGAAGGTGGGGTAAACATTTGGATAAAGGGTTGAATGGAAGATGTTTTGAAGTAAAAAAGCCCCGCCATCTTTCCGACAGCGGGGCTTCGTTATTTTAGGTAATGTGGCAAAAAATAGTTGGTGATTTTTAAATTTTGTTTTAGTAAATTATTGCCGTAAAGTGGAAGAGGACATGGGCTCTGCTGGGGAGCAACCCATTAGCAATAAGCTTTACC
>Ga0123334_1000104_pt1 | contig 99142 bp, 77 predicted proteins | sample BiotimSIPDNA_FD_89706 | JGI IMG/M metagenome (GOLD analysis project Ga0123334, IMG submission 89706) | Anaerobic biogas reactor microbial communites from Washington, USA - Biogas_R1 time_0 SIP DNA | ecosystem: Engineered > Bioreactor > Anaerobic > Unclassified | place: Washington, USA...
CGCCACAAACTTGTTCGCCGGGCTTATTGCCTATAACCTGCTGCCTAAGAAGCCGGAAATGAACATTGAAATCATTGACAAAAGCAGACTCATTGCGTAGGGCTTACGTCGAACTCACGTTTTCATAGTGGTTCCCAGCCCTGTGTCTGGTTTATGCCAGGCATGGGGTTTTTCTTTTGACGGAAAGCCACTTTTAGGGATGCAGGTACACATTTCGGGAACAAATTAACCGACCGATCTTAGGCTTAACGCTTAAAATCAGTCGGTTAGTTTATTCCGTTGTCAATCCTATAGAGATGATTTCTGCGTAATAAGCTTTTCTATTGGACGGCAAAGGACATTCACAATCATTGATGTCAATATGCTGACAGCCATAAGAACAAGTAATATTACCAATGGATATTTGAAGCCGTAAATAAAGTCTTTGAAAAGGTAGTAACAGAACCAACTATTGATCATCCAAATATTCATAGAGTGTTGACCTAAAAAAGCAAGAGACTTATCTATGATTCTGGCTCTTTTCAAGTTCAGGAAAATAATGATGAAAGCATAAACATAGAAAGCATGGAAAGCCCCAGTTCTAAACAAGATTCTAAAGCCTATAGTCAAAAGCAACAACATCCATGCGTATTTTTTTTAAGATTTGCCCAGCTTTGCTTTCTGATATTTTAGTTATCAACTGATGCTTTGCTGTCATAGCTCCAAGATAGAAAGAAAACATCAGGTGGAAGTAAAGAAGGGGATCGTATGCCAGATAATTATGATAGAAAAAAGCATCACCATAACGGCTTATCAAGAACGAGGTACATAAATTCACAAAGAACAATACGAGCAAAACGTATCTCGTCTTGAACCTATCGGTTATAGAAAATAGCCATGAAGAGGTAATAGACAGTAGAGCATAAGGTAGCAAGAACCAAATCTCTCCATTATATGTGGCTTCAAATCCTGTTACATTAGACAGTATCGTCAAAAAAGACCCTGGTGTTCTTCCATAAACTATAAAACCGACCAGAAGAAATAGTGCCAATATAACCCAATAGTGGATATATAGTTTTAATATCCTGATATACTTATTTTTATCCCCTTTGCGATAGACCATATACATGCCATAACCACCGAGTATTAAGAAGAATGATACAGGATTGCAAGCTCTTGTCAGCAGATGCACCAACGGTATATCTCCTAAAGTGATAAAATAATCACACAGAGAAACATTTGGCATCTGATTAAAAAGGTGTAAATAGAGCATGAACACTATAGCGACACCTTTTAATATTGTTGTTTCTTCCTTAGTAATCATATATCGAAATGATGTGTTATTTGCAGGCGACCAACCTTCTCATTTTAATTCACTATGATTTTACAATGTCAGAAGATAATCATTTATTTCCTTTTGAACGGTTATGTGTTTTACACAACATTTCACAATTGCTTATATCCGTTGCACCGCCTTTGCTCCATGCTGTCACATGATCTGCATCCATTTCAGCATATTTCCAAATTTTTACTCTGTTGGTGTTACTTCCACAAGCGCACAATGGGCAGTTTGACACACCATCCTTTTGGGCTTTTTCTGTTTGTCTTGCATAGACGGCTTTCTTTGTTGGTTCTTCAAAAATTCTAATTTCAAGAAGTCTTTGATCTTGCTCGCCACCAAGAATATATTCAAAAATACCGCTACGTTTCTTTACGTATTCATCGGCATATAGAGCTTGTACTCTATTGTGAATGAGCGTTGGACTATAGCCTTGTAGATGATAAGTCTCATACAATCTATTCCATTCCAATCCTTTCATTTCAGATTCTACATCAATGAAGGTACTACTAATCCAATCGATGACTGAATCGAAGTATGTTTTCAATTCGTTAATATTGTCATCATAACGGTGAGAAGACATATATTCTTCGATAGTCATACATCAACATTACTTCAGGAGGTCCTGACCAATGTCGCGACGGAAGTATTTGCCCTCGAACTTGATTTTGCCAGCTTCGGTGAATGACTTGACAAGTGCCTCATTTTGAGTAGCCCCGTAAGAACTGACCGCAATGACACGGCCACCTGCTGTGACCACTTTGCCATCCTTGAGGGCAGTGCCGGCATGGAACACGACTGAGCCTTCCACGTTCTCGATGCCTGTGATTTCAAAGCCTTTCTCGTAGGTCTGTGGGTAGCCTCCGCTCACCATCATCACGCAGACAGCCGCACGTGGGTCGAACTCGATGGAGCGCTGGTCGAGGTTTCCCTCTGCCACACCCTCGAAGAGGTCCACGAGGTCGCTCTTGAGGCGAAGCATGACCGCCTCTGTCTCTGGGTCGCCCATGCGCACGTTGTATTCAATCACTACGGGGTCTCCTGCCTTGGCGTAGGCATAGTCACGGTCTACCTTGATGAGACCGAGGAAGATGAAGCCCTTGTAGTCAATGCCATCGGCGGCAAGGCCTTCTACGGTAGGTTTCACAATGCGCTCTTCCACTTTCTTCATCCACTCTGCGTCGGCAAACGGAACTGGAGACACGCTGCCCATGCCACCGGTGTTGAGCCCTGTGTCGCCCTCGCCAATGCGCTTGTAGTCTTTGGCCTCTGGAAGAATCTTGTAGTTCTTGCCGTCGGTCAGGACGAATACTGAGCACTCTATGCCTGAGAGGAACTCCTCTATCACCACAGTGGCGCTTGCCTCGCCGAACATGCCGTCGAGCATGCCACGGAACTCTTTCTTTGCCTCTTCAAGGGTGGGCAGGATGAGCACACCCTTGCCGGCACAGAGACCGTCGGCCTTGAGCACGTAAGGGGCCTGGAGTGTCTCCAGAAAAGCGATGCCTTCCTCGATGTTGGTGCCATTGAACGAACGGTAGGCTGCTGTGGGGATGTGGTGGCGCTGCATGAAATTCTTGGCGAAATCCTTGCTGCCCTCAAGCACTGCGCCCTGCTGGCTGGGGCCTATCACGGGGATGTGTTTGAGCTGTGCGTCATGCTGGAAGAAATCATACACTCCTTTCACGAGTGGGTCTTCGGGGCCTACCACCACCATGTCGATGGCGTTTTGGAGCACAAAGGTGCGGATGCCCTCGAAGTCGTCAGCCTTCAGAGGCACGTTCTCGCCAGCGTCGGCAGTGCCTGCATTGCCTGGGGCGATGTAGAGTTTGTCAATCTTAGGACTTTGGGCTATTTTCCAAGCCAGGGCGTGTTCGCGACCGCCACTACCAAGTAGGAGTAATTTCATTGTGTTTTTTGTTTTTTTATTTATTTTGTTGCAAAGTTACACAATAATGGGGAATAAATGAGGGGTAAATGGAGGATAAATGAGGATTTATTTCGTTTTTTTCTATATAACTCGTTTTTTTCTGCTACCTTTGTAGCCCAAAGTTATATCACAACGACATGAACGCAAGGACTCTTGCCAAGACATTGACACAGGTTGTGGACGAACTGACACGTCCTGAATCATACAAAGATCTCTATCATGAGCACAGCAATGGTGTGCCATTACCTTCTGGCGAAGTGCTCCAGAAGATTATAGACCTTGCCAGGGGAATCATATTCCCTGGGTACTATGGTCGTTCTTGCATCAACACCACCACTCTGGAATATCAGTTGGGTGTGGATCTCGATCAACTTTATCATTTGCTGGTGGGGCAAATCCAGGCAGGCTTGTCTTTCTCCAACTTTGAGGAGGACATGGCTGTGTTTGCCGCCTATAGCAAGCGTACGGTGTGCATGGAGATACGCCGCATGGCTGAGGAGCGTGCGGAGAGGTTTATTGCTCAGTTGCCCGAACTGCGCCGAGTGCTTGCCACTGATGTGGTGGCTGCCTTCAATGGCGATCCCGCAGCCAAGAACTATGCGGAGATCATCAGCTGCTATCCGGTCATCAAGGAACTGACCATCTATCGCATGGCGCATATCTTGTGGGGGCTGGATGTGCCTCTCATTCCTCGCATGCTCACGGAGATGGGTCACTCGGAGACGGGCATTGACATTCACCCTGGAGCCACGATTGGCGAGTATTTCACAATCGACCACGGCACAGGTGTGGTGATTGGCGAGACAAGCGTGATTGGCAACAATGTGAAGCTCTATCAGGGTGTGACATTGGGCGCAAAGAGTTTTCCGCTTGACGAAGAGGGCAACCCCATTAAGGGCATTGCCCGCCATCCTATCCTTGAGGATCATGTGATTGTGTATTCTAATGCTTCTATCTTAGGCCGCATCACCATAGGAAGGGGGGCTGTGATTGGAGGCAACATCTGGGTGACTCACGATGTGGCGGCTGGTGAGAGCATCACTCAGAAAGCATGATTTTTCTGTACTAAAAAAACAATAAAAAAGAAACGAAGAAGAAAGGAAAGGCCTATTACCGTTTTCCTCCACACTCTTTATAGAAAAGACAAACATTCAATATGACTGAATTCAGAATTATCGCAAAGACCTTCCAGGGACTGGAAGAGATCCTTGCAAAGGAACTCATCAACTTAGGTGCTAACAACGTGGAGATTGGCCGTCGCATGGTGTCATTCACTGGCGACAAGGAGATGCTCTATAAGGCAAACTTCTGCACTCGCACAGCCATCAAGGTGCTCAAGCCCATCAAGGAGTTTAAGGCAACTGATGCCGATGAGGTGTATGAGGTAGTGAAGCAGATAGACTGGTCGGAGTATATGGACGTGAAGAACACGATTCTTGTGGACTCTGTTATCTTCAGCGATAACTTCCGCCACTCTAAGTTTGTGGCATACCGTGTGAAAGACGCTATAGCGGACTATTGGCGCGAAAAGACGGGTGACCGCCCCAATGTGGGTATCAGCAACCCTGACCTCCGCATCAATGTGCACATAGCAGAGGATGTGGTGACGATTTCTCTCGACTCTTCGGGCGAAAGCCTCCACCAGCGCGGCTACAAGACTGCCACTGTGGCGGCTCCTATCAATGAGGTGCTGGCGGCTGGCTTGATTCTCCTGACGGGCTGGGATGGCGAATGCGACCTGATTGATCCTTTCTGTGGTTCGGGCACTATCCTTATCGAGGCTGCCTTGATTGCCCAAAATGTCTATCCGGGTGTGTTCCGCAAGGAATATGCGTTTGAGAAGTGGAAGGACTTTGATGCAGATCTCTTCGACCGTATCTACAATGATGATAGTCAGGAGCGTGAGTTTGAGCACAAGATTTATGGCTATGACATCAACCGGCAGGTGGTGCAGATTGCGACGGAAAATGTGCAGCATGCAGGTGTGAAGGATGTGGTGAATGTGGAGCAGCGTGACTTCTATGAGTTTGAGCAACCACTCGACAAGGCTATCATGATCACGAATCCTCCTTATGGAGATCGTATTACGACGGATGATATTTTTGACCTCTATGAGACGATTGGCAGCAACTTGAAGAAGAAATTCGTGGGCAATGATGCTTGGATTATCACTCATCATGAGCAACTTTTTGACAAGATAGGTTTCCGTCCATCAACTAAATATGCGCTCTTCAATGGGTCGCTTGAGTGTGAGTTCCGTCACTATCAGATTTTTGACGGTAAACTCAGAGACCGCCGTGAGGAGGGACTTGACATCAAGACAGAGGAGGACCGACGTCATAACCTGAAGTTCAAGCCTCACAAGAAGAATGAGGATGGCGAATGGGGTGACAGCAAGCACACGGAGGATGAGAGTCACTATTTCAAGTCTAAGCCTTTCAAGGACAGAGACCGCAGGGGCAGAGGTGAGGAAGAGGATGGCGCAGAGAAAGACCGTGAATGGGGTAAGGACAGCCGCTGGAAGATGTTGGAGGCAGAAGACGAGGAAGAGGCTGAAATCATCAATCGACATTTGGGTAGATGGGGCGACCGACGTGTGTTTGCTCCAAGAGAAGATGCGCGTGGTGGCAGAGGTGACCGCAAGGGCGGATTCTTTGACAGGAGTGAAGGCAGGGGTGGCCGTGACAGAGGTGACCGACGTTCGGACGACCGTAGGGGTGGTTTCTCAAGAGACGACCGTAGAGACGACTCTTCAAGAGAGGAGCGTCAGGATGCCAGAAAAAACTTCTTTGGCGGAAAGAGAGAGGGTGACCGCTCGGAGAGGTCAGACAGAAGAGATGGAGGACGAGGTGATCGTCGTGAAGGCTTCAGAGGAGACCGCCGTCCTTCGCGTGATGGCGAAAGATCGTTTGGAGGGGATCGCAGAGATCGTAGAGATGACTATCGTCCACGCCGAGATGGTGACAGACCTGCTCGTAAATTTGACGGACAGAGCAAGGGAGATCGTCCGTTTCGAGGAAGAAGGAACAATGAAGACTAAAAATCTCTCTTAAGGTGTCTATCGGGCACTGAGGGCTTAGGGACAAGAGTATCCCTGCGCTGATCAGTTGCTTGGCTAAGATAGGGTTGCCACGAAAGCCATGTATGACCCATGGTTGGGTGGCGGCCCTTTTTGTTTGCTCTTTCCTTAAGTTCAGGAGCACGTCAAAGGCTTTCACACAATGAATCACTACGGGCTTCTGAAGTTCTTCTGCCAATACTGTTTGAGCCTTGAATGCCTCTATTTGCAACGGAAGAGCCCTGCCACGCACTTTGTCCAGTCCGCATTCGCCAATGGCCCACACGTGGCTGTTGGAGGCTACAGGGCGCAGTTGTGCCATCTTTTCCTCCCATGAATCATCCACGTTCCACGGATGAATGCCTACAGAGAGGGGAGTGTGGTGGGGGAGCGTGGTCTGGAAGTCGGCATTGAGCATGCAGGCAACTTCGGGGTCTATGTGATGTGTGTGGAAGTTGAAAAACATACTGTCTTTATAAGTGATAAGTGAAAGGTGGAAAAATCTATGATACCAATAAGAGCATAGAGAGCAATCGCATTTCATTCTTTGACAAATGGAAACTTGGATTTTTCTCCATTCATTTAAAAATGAAATTTCTCTGGCACTGGGTCATATCCATGTCCTCCCCAAGGGTGGCATTTCAGGATGCGTTTGATGGCAAGATAGAGTCCTTTGAGTGGACCGTGCTTCTGAATAGCCTCTATGGCGTAGTGTGAGCAGGTGGGGGTGTAGCGACAAGAAGGAGGAAAGAGAGGAGAAATGGCTTTCTGGTAGAAAAAGACGGGAAGGGTGAGTAGGAATACCAATATAGTGCGGATTCCCTTTAATATAGATGTGAGGACCTTTCCCATGGCAAAATCTATCAATTATTTCATTTATTTCACAGACTTAGGAGGAACGGATGCCCTTAAAGGTGTTCAGCCACTCGATGAAGGGCTTTCTTCATGCTTTTATTGACCGTGTGGAAATTGGGGAGCGTGTCAGCCACACATACAAAGGCAACAATCAGGTGAAAATTGGACTCTGCAAGTGCAGTCTCTAAGATGTGCTTGTTGAGTCGATATGCCTCGCGTGTGAGACGCTTCATGCGATTGCGATCAACGGCATGGTGGAAACGTTTCTTAGGCACGGAAATCAGGACTTTTGGCAAGGAGTTCTCTTCTTTTTTCTCCTCTTTCATATAAACAATTCGCAGGGGATATGCTGAGAAAGAAGCATTTCCACCTGCGAAAAGTTTGTCTATGGTCAATTGGCTTGTGAGCCTTTCTGATTTCTTGAATGTGAGGACCATTATGTTACTAAAGTGTTTTAGCAAAAGCCTCGATGATGGCTGGCACAGAGCGGAGCTCGGGTGTTGGCTGATAATCAACGTGCAACCCTGCCGCTTCTGCTGCTTTGACGGTCTTAGTGCCTAAGCATGCCACCTTCACGCCTTTCTGCTCGAAGTTGGGGAAGTTCTTGAAGAGAGAGTTGATTCCCTCGGGAGAGAAGAATACCAGCATGCTGTAGTCAAATGCCTCCTCGGGGGAAAAGTCGTTGGCAACAGTATAGTACATCACAGCCTCGTCGTGCTTGAGTCCTGCGCCGTCCAACATGTTCTTCATGTCGTCATTGTGGGCAGAGGACTGTGGCGCGAAGTAGTATTCGTTGCTGTGCTTGACCATGATGGGCAGAAGGTCGGCAAGACGGCCTGTTTCTGGAAAGAAGTTCTTGCGCTTGCGATACTGCACATACTTCTGAATGTAGAGTGATACTTGTTCTGACACACAGAAATACTTCATGTCGTCAGGAATGGTGACACGCAACTCCTTGCAAAGGTTGAAGAAGTGGTCGATAGCGTGACGAGATGTGAAGATGATTGCTGTATGGCCAGGGATGGACACTTTCTGCTGACGGAAGTCTTTGGCAGACATGGGTTCTATCCTGAAGAATGGATGGAAAACCAAATCAAGATTGTATTTTTGTGCCACCTCAAAGTATGGTGACTTTTCGGTCTGTGGTTTTGGTTGAGATACGAGGATCTTTGTTGCCATCAGTATAATATATTATTGATAAGAAAATGATAGTTTAAGCACATCACCAAATGTCGCAATACAAGTGCAGGCATGAGTTCTACGCTGCAAAAGTACAAAAAAAATAGGATATATCCGTAATTCCTGATTCTAAAGTTGATAATTAGCTTGTAAAATAGCAGGATTTCATACAAAAAAAGTATCAACATGATACCTCCAATGACAAATTTGGATAAATGAGGGAAGAAGATGTCAATCAGGGCTATAGGGTAGAAAATGAATGCGGTGAGAGCAGTGAGCAGGAGGTAATCCTTCAACCATCTTTTGTTCGATTCTGTATTGAAGAAGGTCCAATTGACTAATGAATAAAGTCCTGCCTTGAGATACACAAAACCCACACAGATGAGGACTCCTGCTCCGAGCAACCAATAGGGCATGCCCATTGCATTTATCAGGCAACTTTGCTTCACATCTTGGTGAAGGAGAATGATGGTAAGGCTCAAGGCGCTGATAGTGGTGAGAAGCAATGAGTAGATGGATTCTCCCATGTTGTCGCTTGAGTGGTTTTCACCATAGGTTCGTTGTCCGATGAAGAGGTCTTTCAGCCTATTGACGATGTTTTCTCTGCTTCTGTAAAGTATTGCTGCAAGAAGGAAGAAAAGGAATGCCATCACGCCTATCATCACGTCGTCTCCTGCCAAACAGTAGGGCTGTGTCCTCATCGGGTAGGTGTGGTCGGGCACTTCAGTTCCTGCCCGATAGGCATCTGTGCGCATCAGGTTGCTGGAGTCTTTGGCAAGCAGGATGCTATCCAGACGACTATGGGGGCTTGTGACCTGAGAGGATTGCACACTGTCAATGCCGACGAAATGGCGGACTGATGGTGTGCTGTCCAGATTGCAGGAGTCTGTAGTGATGATGCTGTTGAGGCTATCTGTCATTTCTCTTAATGAAAGGAAATGCAAGTCTCATGACATGCATGACAGGCTTGCCATCCTTTCCGTGCTGTTTTTTACAAGTTGAATACTTTCTTGATGTCGGTCTGATATGCCTCGGTCTCCTCCCAAGGGAAGAGGGTTACTTCCATCTGCTTGTCGCCCTGATAGCGGTTGTGGAATGTCTTGACCACACGCTCTGTCTTGCGACCAAAGTGTCCGTAAGAGGCTGTTTCGAGATAGATAGGCTTGCGGAGGTCGAAACGCTGTTCAATAGTCTTTGGACGAAGGTCGAAGAGGACATCTATCTTCTGTGCAATCTCGCCATCTGTGAGGTTTACCTTGGCTGTGCCGTAGGTGTTCACGTAGATGCTGACTGGTTTTGCCACACCAATTGCGTAGCTGAGTTGCACGAGCATCTCGTCAGCAACTCCTGCCACGACAAGGTTTTTGGCAATGTGGCGTGCGGCATAAGCTGCTGAACGGTCCACCTTGCTTGGGTCTTTGCCTGAGAAAGCGCCACCTCCGTGTGCACCTCTGCCTCCATAGGTATCAACAATAATCTTACGACCTGTGAGTCCTGTGTCTCCGTGAGGGCCTCCAATCACGAACTTGCCTGTTGGATTGACATGGTAGGTGATGCCGTTCTTGAAGAGTGACTTCACATGCTCGTCGTCAATCTCTGCAATGACGCGTGGGATGAGAATGTTGATGACATCCTCGCGAATGCGTGCAAGCATCTGCTTGTCTGCCTCTTCCTGTGTGATTCCCTTGTCTGCATCTGGCACGATGAACTCGTCGTGCTGTGTGCTTACCACAATTGTGTGTATATACTCTGGCTTGTTGTCTTCTCCATAGGCAATGGTCACCTGGCTCTTGGCATCTGGACGTAGGTAAGTTACCTCTTTTCCGTTTGAACGCAGGTAGGTCATCACCTTGCCCTCTCTGCGAATGTCTGCCAGCACCTGAAGAATGCGGTGAGAGAGGTCGAGGGAGAGCGGGAGGTAGTTGGCTGTCTCGTTGGTGGCATAGCCAAACATCATGCCTTGGTCGCCTGCACCCTGCTCCTGAGGGTCTTGTCGCTCCACTCCTCGGTTGATGTCACTGCTCTGCTCATGAATGGCATTCAACACGCCACAGCTCTCGCCGTCAAACTTATAGGAAGACTTGGTGTAGCCAATACGGTTAATGGTTTCACGTGCTATTTCCTGCAAGTCCACATAGGCATTGCTTTTCACCTCGCCAGCCACAACAACCTGTCCTGTAGTGACAAGTGTCTCGCATGCCACCTTTGAGTCTGGGTCGTAGGCCAACAGGTTGTCCAGCACGGCATCGCTGATTTGGTCAGCAACTTTGTCTGGATGTCCTTCTGAAACTGATTCTGATGTAAATAAATAACCCATAACGTTGATTATTAAATGAATAAATAATGTGTATGGGATAGATTGGGAAAAGATGCACCGACAGAGACTGCCTCTCATTGAGGCTCCGTTTTGTCGTTTTAGCATTTTTTACTGTGGTTGCAAGCAGTCCAAATCTGTCCACATTTTATTTCGGGTGCAAAGTTACGAATAAGTGATAGAATAACCAAATATATTTGATTATTTAAGAGCGTGGTTGATGGGAATATCATCTGGACACATCAAATTCAGAAGATGAGGCTGTTGGTTCGATTGTCAGCATCTATGATCCAACGTAAGTTTCTTGTGTCGGACTCACGTGATTCGTGCGTGCAAACTCCATCCAACTTTCAAGAGGCACTCATACATTTACGCCCAATGACATGAAACAATGATGATAAAGAACCTTTCACGGAGAAACTTCCCCTCCTCTTGCTTCTGCGAGCCTTCGATATGCCTTCGAGATGCCTTCGAGATGAGTTTTGGATAATTCCATCACCTTTTTCTTTGCAGACATGAAGGGCTGTGAGGGCGAGAAGGGGATGAGATAGGGCAGATGTGAGGGCATTCTGTGTCGCAATGTGAATTTTGTGAATAGAGCATCATGGCATTGTTTCCCTCTCTTCTGTGAGGTGTTTTCCTAACCTCTTTAGGGTTTTTACATTTCCTATTAGGAGAAAATCTATTGCATCAGGTCTGTAAACCCTGTATCTTTGCATCAACAAAAATAACAGAATTGTTTAACTCGTAAATACATCGCCTTATGAAAAAGTTTATTCTTTTGCTTACAGTGATTGCAGGTTCACTTCTCTGCCAGTCTTGTTTCTGCGCTTACGACCTCATGGATCTTGCAGATGGTTATGAGTACAGACATGGTTATCCTCCTCCACCACCTCCTCCTCCACGCAGAGTGGTTCATCACCGAGTGGTTGTGTGGTAGATTGCTTACGTGTCCCCCTGCTAAAGAATATGAGTTAGTTTCCTCCTACTGAGGGATTAGAGTTAGATTTTGATCTTTCATATATAGATTAGGTACAAGATAGATTATTGTAAGATTTTTTTTCGACGTAATATTGGTTAGTTTTTTTAGAAAGAACCCCGAAGCCGTGAGGCCTTGGGGTTCTTGTTTTATTGATTCTTATTCAATGGTGAGTTCATTGATGAGTCGTTTGGCATGGCTATAGTCGTCCATCACTGAGAGCACATAGCGAATATCTACGCCGATGCATCGCTGGAGGGCATTGTCAAACTTGATGTCGCCTGACATGGCTTCCCAGTTGCCGTCGAAAGCAAGTCCGATGAGGCGACCCTTACCGTCAAACATGCCTGAACCTGAGTTGCCGCCTGTGATGTCGTTGGTGGTGAGGAAGCAGAGTGGCAACTTGCCGGACTGTGGCTCCAGATACTGCTTGGAGAACTTTCCCTTCTTCATCCACTTATATACAGGGTCGATGAGGCGGTAGTCGTAGTTGTCAGGATTCTGCTCATGCTTGTTGATAAATGACTGTGGGGTTGTGACCATGCTTGTAGCCTCTTCCTTCAGATCTGTAGTGCCTGGGGCGAAATCGATGGGCTTGCAGAGACCATAGCTGAGTCGCATGGTGAAGTTTGCGTCTGGATAGAACTCCTTGTCCTTGTTCATCTCACGAAGACCTTCGCCCAAGATGCGCTCGTAGTTCTCCTCATCGGTGGGTTCTTTCATCAGTGCATAGTAGATACGGAGAAATTCTATGGCAACACCCACCATGGGGTCTTTACTTACTTCTCCGAAGGTATGCGTGTTCTTCAGTTCTTCAGGCTTGGCAAACACGGAGTTGGCATAAAGGTTATCTACAAACTTGTCGTAGTTGCCTTCCCAAATGGAATCTACCTCTTGCTGGATGGAGGTCAGCTGAAACTCAGGGCGTTTAGGCACATGGTTCACATAGTTCTTGATCAATGCGGTAAAGATTTTCTTGTCTGTTGCTACATCAATATCGCGATACTGCTTTGCCACTCTCTCTTGGAAGTCGTCATCGTTAGAGCGCATGGTATTTCTCAACACAAAGTTCATGATGTCACTTCCGCTATAGAAAGACTCTATCCAGAGACTGCGGGTGTAGAAGTTGTCGTAGTTGTTTTTGTAGATGTCTCTAAGTGTTTCCATCAAGTCAAGGTAACGACCACGGTTTGCGGTGTCAGCTTTAGCCCACTCAAGGAGGTCGTTCTCCAACTGACGCTTCTCTTCTATCACCTTGAGGTTGTCAAGTGCGGTGTTCTGACCAAGAGAGAACTTCCAGTAGTTGGAACTGCTGGCATGTTTGGAGGCATACATGATGCGCAGGGCATCACTGGATCTCATTGCCTCATTGAGGATTGCCAATTTGACATCACGTACCTGATAACGCACATCATTTGTTGTGCGCATCACATTCTCAATGCCATAAGAAGAAAGATAGCGGTCGGTACTGCCTGGGAAACCTAAGGTCATTACGTATGAGCCATCGTGATAGCCCTGAGTGCTCACATGTGCGAACTTGCGAGGGTGGTAGGGCTTGTTGTCCTTGCTATATTCTGCTGGTGCATTGTTCTTGCCGGCATAAATGCGGAACACGCTAAAGTCGCAAGTCTGGCGAGGCCACATCCAGTTGTCGGTGTCACCACCATATTTGCCTAAACACTGTGGTGGAGCATATACCAATCTCACATCGTCAAAACGCTGATAGACAGAGAGGAAGTAGCGGCTGCCTTTGTAGAAGGCATTGACTTCGCTCTGGATGCCTTTGCCACTATAATCTACCATCTCCATCAGTTGGCGAGATGTGGCATCAAGGATAGAGTCTGCCTCCATAGGGTTGGTGGCCTGAGAGATAGCCTTCTGAAGGAAATCTGTCACATCTACTGTCTTGATGTGGAAAAGGACAAAAAGACCTTCGTTTGGCAACTCTTCTTCAAATGACTTGGCAAAAAAGCCATTCTTCAGGTAGTCGTGTTTTGGTGTGGAGTGATCCTGAATAGAACCAAAACCACAATGATGGTTGGTGAAGACCAGACCGTCATTAGACACTACTACACCAGAACAGAAACCGCCCAACTGGATGATGGCATCATTCAAAGAAGGCTTTTCTGTGCTGTAAAGTTCTTCGGGAGAGAGTTCCAATCCCAAAGCACGCAGGATTGAATCAGTTTTTTGAGAGATATTTCCCAATACCCACATGCCTTCGTCGGCATTGGCTGTGAGAGAAATCAGCATCAAAAAGATTAGTGTAAGTCTTTTCATTGTTGGAAAGGGGTTTAATTGATAAATATTTAGAGGTTATGACTTATTATATAAGAAAGGGGCAATACTTGTGCATCTGTCTTCTGTAAAGCCTGAGACTGTGCAGCTTGAAGTATGAACCAATGCGTCTATAAGGCGCATGTCAATGCTTCTATGGACAGTGGCTATCGTTTCTTGAATTTCTTTCCAATGACAGGCAGATGATGCAGTGGCAAGTCCTTGTGCAGAATCTCCATGACAAAAAGGATGATCAGCGCAGTATTGACCACAAGGCGTACCCACACAGGCCAAGACTCGGGCAGATACTGCATAACCACGAAGAGCACAGTGGCTAATAGGATGTAGCGAAAGATGCCCTTCAAGTCATATTGGATAGGATTGTATTTCTGTCCCACAAAGTAACTGAGGATCATAGAGGTGGCATAACCTGCAAAGCCTCCCCACGCACAGGCCATATAGCCAAACTTTGGGATGAAGATGAGATTAATAGCCACTAATACAGCACATCCAGCCAAGGAGAATCGAGCACCCCAGATGGTTTTGTCTATCAACTTATACCAGAAGGATAGGTTGAAGTAGATGCCCATCATGATTTCTGCTGCCATCACAATTGGTACGGTAATAAGCCCCTCACGGTACTCTTCTTCAATGATATGCTTGAGCACATCCATATAGCCCATCACGCAGAGGAAGGCAAAGAGGGTGAAGATGATGAAATACTTCATCGCTCCTGCATAATATTCCTTGCTGTCCTTTCCTTTCGATTTTGCAAAGACGATAGGCTCGTAGGCATAGCGGAAGGCATTGGTGATCATGGCCATGATCATGGCTATCTTCACGCATGCACCATACACGCCCAGTTGTGCTTTGGCATCAGACTCGTCACACACCAGCGGGAAGATAATCTTGTCTATCGTTTGGTTAAGAACTCCTGCAATACCCAGTACAAGGATAGGCCAGGAGTAGGCAAACATGCGTCTGAGCAGACCGAAATCGAAGTGCCACTTGATTTTGAACAGGTCTGGCACAAAGAAGAAAGTGATGAGACCTGTACACCAAAGATTAATGAGGAACACATAATACACCTCAGTCTTTCCCAACACTACAAAATAGAGGATGTTGAGCAAGATATTGAAGGTGATGAACAAGAGTTTGAGAGAGGCAAACTTGATGGGTCTTTTCTGAAAACGCAGATAACTGAACGGAAGAGCCTGAATGGCGTCAAGCACCACAACAGAAGACATCATGAGCAGGTATTCAGGGTGATCTTGGTAGTCCAGGCTTTCGCTGATAGGCGTGATAAAGCCAAAGACGCATGCCAAGAAGATGGCGGAGAGGGTTGCTACTACCGCAAAGGAGGTGGAAAAGACTGTGTCGGGTTTCTCGTTTTCCTTGTTGGCAAAGCGGAAGAGGGTAGTCTCCATGCCAAAGGTGAGAATGACCAGTACAAGGGCAGTATAGGCATAGATGTTTACGCTCACTCCATAGTCGCCCGACTCTTTGGGCATGTAGTGGGTGTAGAGCGGCACAAGTAAGTAGTTCAAGAAACGACCTACAATGCTGCTCATGCCATAGATTGCCGTGTCTTTTGCCAATCCTTTAAGATTTGCCATAATAAGTTTTCTGTTCTTTTTGTATGTAATTAAGTTCTTTGGAATCAATGGCATACAAGCCAAAGAGTCCAAAGAGACTGAATCTTTTTGCTGTTGGTTGCGCTTTCTACTGTTACGGATTTGCTGAGCCTATGAAGAATAGGCTTTGTGTTCTCTTTTCTTTGTAGGGACGCTTTCCGCTCGTCATGAATTATTCCAGATAAGTGTACCCATACAGTCCGCTTCTGTAGGTATCAAGGAATTCCTTACCCTCTTCAAGCGTAATCTTACCATCTTTAATGGCTTGCTTAGCCCAGATTTCAAGGCTTCTTACAAGTTTCTTAGGCTCGTACTGCACATAACTGAGCACGTCTGCCACGGTTTCTCCATCAATTATGTTCTTGATTTGGTAACCATTCTTGTCAGTTGTGACGTGTATAGCATTTGTGTCGCCAAAGAGGTTGTGCATGTCGCCCAAAATCTCCTGATAAGCACCAACGAGGAAGACACCTATATAATAAGAGCCCTTTTTCTTGTCGAGCGAGTGGAGCGGGATGAAATGGCTCACTCCTGTCTCTGTGACAAACTGTGCAATCTTGCCGTCTGAGTCGCAAGTAATATCTTGCAAAGTGGCATTGCGGTCAGGAATTTCATTCAGCCTCTGAATAGGCATGATAGGGAAAATCTGGTCAATAGCCCATGCGTCAGGGATAGAGTGGAAGAGCGAGAAGTTGCAGAAGTATTTGTCTGCCAGGAGTTTGTCCAACGAGTGGAACTCTTCTGGCACATGTTTCATAGAGTGTACCAATGTGTTGATTTCACGTGCCACCGCCCAATACATGCGCTCTATCTCCGCACGTGTGCGAAGGTCAAGAATGCCATGAGAGAAGAGGTCAAGAGCTTCTTCACGAATCTGCTGTGCATCATGCCAGTTCTCCATCATGTTTCTCACATTAATGTTGCACCAGATATTGTAGAGGTCTTTTGCCAATTCATGGTCGTTTTCTCCCACTACAAACTCATCAGGCATGGCTGGAACTTCTGTAGTTTCAAGCACTTCCATGATAAGCACAGAGTGATGGGCAGCCAAAGAACGCCCACCTTCTGTGATGATATTGGGATGAGGAATCTCGTTAGTGTTGGCTGCATCTGCAAAGGTAGATACACAGTTGTTCACGTACTCCTGAATGGAGTAATTGACAGAGCTTTCGCTGGAACTGGAACGACTGCCGTCATAGTCCACGCCAAGTCCTCCACCACAGTCTACAAACTCTACCCCAAAGCCCATCTTATAGAGTTGCACATAGAACATGCTGGCTTCTCTCAAGGCATTCTGAATACGTCTGATCTTTGTGATTTGACTACCGATGTGGAAGTGAATTAGTCTCAAGCAATCCTTCATTCCGTTCTCTTCTATATATTGAAGAGCCTGAAGCAGTTCGCCAGAGGTGAGTCCAAACTTGCTGGCATCACCACCACTCTCTTCCCATTTGCCTGAACCTGAAGCTGCCAATTTGATGCGGATGCCCATGTTGGGGCGCACTCCAATCTTCTTGGCAAGACGGGTGATAATCTCCAACTCGTTGAATTTCTCTATCACGATGAAGATGCGCTTACCCATCTTCTGTGCCAAAAGTGCCAACTCTATATAGTCCTGATCCTTATAACCATTGCAGATGATGAGGGAGTCACTGTTCATATTGACAGCCAACACCGCATGGAGTTCTGGTTTAGAGCCTGCCTCAAGTCCCAGATTGAACTTCTTTCCATGCTTGATCACTTCTTCTACCACAGGGCTGATTTGATTGACCTTAATAGGGTAGATGATGAAGTTTTCCGCATTGTAGCCATACTCTTTCCCAGCCTTTTCAAAGCAGGTGGCAGTCTTCTCAATGCGATTGTCTATGATGTCTGGAAAACGCACAAGCACGGGAGCAGAAACATCTCTCAGAGCAAGCTCGTCCATCACCTCTTTCAAATCCACCTCTACACCATCCTTATTAGGAGTCACTGCCACATGTCCCTTGTCGTTGATGTGGAAATAATTTACGCCCCAACCGCTGATTCCATATAACTCGCTGGAGTCTTCTATACGCCATTTTCTCATATCAGGTCAATGATTTGATCTACATAATTTTTAATTTGTTCCTTTGTGTGTATTGTCTCTATCTTCAGTGTGTGGCGGGCCTTCTGATAGAAAGGAAGGCGCATCTGCAACGACTGCTCGATAAAGGCAATCAACTCTTCTTCTGTCTTTCCCTGAATGAGTGGACGCACGGTCTTGCCCATCTGCAGGTGTTCCTTCAACACACGTGGAGGAGCGTCGAGAAAGACGGTCTCTCCTTGCAGGTTCATATAGTCCATGTTGTCGAAGAAACAAGGTGTGCCGCCTCCGCATGAGAGGATGATGTTTTCAAACTCTGCTACTTCGTGCAGCATCTTGCGTTCCACCTCTCTGAATCCCTCTTCGCCTTTCTCAGCAAAGACCTCGGGAATCTTCTGGTGAAAACGCCCCTCGATGTAGTTGTCGAGGTCGTAAAAATCCATGCCCATTTCTCTGGCCAGAACCTTGCCTATCGTGGTCTTGCCAGCCCCCATGTAGCCTATCAGGATAATTCTTGTCATGCTTGTATTGCTTTATGACGTATGTAATGTGCTTTTAGCTTCTTGCACTCATGTGCATGTTGCTCTCTTTGCTACTTCTGCTTCTCAGCCTCATGCCTTGGCACTCTTTCTGCCACGACGTGCAGTGGTTTTTCCTTCGGCAGGGCTTTTGTCAGCCTTCTCAATGATAGCCATACACTCCTCATAGGTGAGATCTGTAGGCTCTTTCACGCTCTTGGGGAGTTTGTAGTTCTTTCCTTTATATTTCAGGTAAGGACCAAAGCGTCCGTTCATGACCTCCAATTCGGCTTCCTCTTCAAAGGTCTTGAGGTGTGCGGCTGCTTCACTCTTTCTCTGTTCCTCTATCAGTTTGATAGCTCCGTCGAGATCAATTTCCATAGGATCTGCATCCTTTGGGATGGACACATATTTCTTGTGGTGCAGGATGTAAGGACCGAAACGTCCAGTTCCCACAGTCACTTTTTCTCCTTCGTAGTCACCCAGCGTGCGTGGAAGTTTGAAGAGGTCGAGAGCCTCTTCGAGTGTAAGAGTGGTGATGCTCTGTCCCTTGTTCAGTTGTGCAAAGCGGGGCTTCTCTGTTTCGCTCGCAATGCCAATCTGTACCATGGGTCCAAAACGCCCAATCTTCACGCTCACAGGCTTTCCTGTTGCTGGCTCATCACCCAGATAGCGTTCGCCCACCTTGTGTTCACTCTTTTCTTGCAGGGTAGCCTCCACCATAGGAGAGAGTTTGGCGTAGAAACTTCCCATCATCTCCTTCCAGTTCTCCTTTCCATCGGCGATTTCATCAAAGTCCTTCTCCACATTTGCTGTGAAGTTGTAGTCGATAATTTCAGGGAAAGAGCGCATGAGGAAGTTGTTCACCACAGTGCCAATGTCTGTTGGGAGGAGTTTCCCCTTTTCTTTACCCATCACCTCCTTCTTGGTCGATTTCTTGATTTTGCCATTAGAGAGTTTCAGCACATTGTAACTTTTCTCCTCTCCCTTCTTGTCACCTTTCTCCACATACTCTCGTTGCTGTATGGTGGAGATGGTTGGTGCATAGGTTGATGGGCGTCCAATGCCCAGTTCTTCCATCTTTTTCACGAGGCTTGCCTCTGTGTAGCGCAGAGGGTGCTGAGTGAAACGCTGGGTAGCAATCATCTCGTTCATCAGCAGTTTTTCTCCTTTCTTTACAGCAGGAAGAAGCCCTTCATTGTCTTCTTGCTGATTGTCATCATCGTATGACTCACGGTACACACGCAAGAAACCGTCGAAAGTGATGACCTCGCCTGTTGCCACAAATGCCGCCTCTGCTGCTTGCGATTTTTCGTCTGCCACTTTGATGGTGACAGTTGTCTTTTCTGCCTCTGCCTCTGCCATCTGACAGGCGATAGTACGCTTCCATATCAGGTCGTAGAGACGCTTCTCCTGAGAGTTGCCAGTAATCTCATGCTCTGAGATAAAGGTGGGTCGGATGGCCTCATGGGCTTCCTGCGCACCCTTGGAGTTGGTGTGGAACTGGCGTGGTTTGGAATATTTTTCTCCATGCAGATGGATGATTTCTTCCTTTGTTGTGTTAAGACAAAGAGAAGAAAGGTTCACAGAGTCGGTTCGCATGTAGGTGATGTGTCCTGACTCATACAGGTGCTGAGCAACCATCATGGTCTGACTCACCGTGAAACCGAGTTTTCTGGCTGCTTCCTGCTGGAGGGTAGAGGTGGTGAATGGAGGAGCGGGCGATTTCTTCACAGGCTTCTTCTCGATGTCGGTGATAATGAAATCCTTTCCTGCACATGCACTGAGGAAATCCTCTGCTTCCTCTTCTGTCTTGAAGCCATGTGAAAGAGAAGCCTTGATTGTTTGTTCTCCAGCCATGAAGATGGCACTCACGCGGAAAGAAGACTCACTCTTGAAGTTCTCTATTTCCTTCTCGCGCTCCACAATCAGTCTTACAGCCACACTCTGCACACGACCAGCCGAGAGGCTTGGCTTCAGTTTCTTCCAGAGCACAGGAGAAATCTTGAAACCTACAATACGGTCGAGCACACGACGAGCCTGCTGGGCATTCACAAGCCCCATGTCGATGGTGCGAGGAGTTTCGATTGCCTTCAGAATGGCACTCTTGGTTATTTCGTGAAAAACGATTCGTTTTGCCGCCTTGGGGTCTAGTCCCAACACCTGGCTCAAGTGCCAAGAGATGGCTTCTCCCTCGCGGTCTTCATCGGATGCGAGCCACACGGTCTGTGCTGCTTTGGCTTCCTTCTTCAACTCTTTCACTACAGCCTCCTTGTCGGAAGGAATCTCGTATTCGGGAGAGAAATCATCCAGATTCACGCTCATCTCCTTCTTCTTCAGGTCGCGTATATGCCCGTAGGAGGACATGACCTTGAAATCTTTGCCAAGAAATTTCTCCAGCGTTTTTGCCTTAGCGGGAGACTCGACAATCACTAAGTTTTTCTGCATATATAGTTATTTTATTCTTGCGGTGTATTGTTCCTTGCGGACACATTGCAATCTTCCTTTAGGGAAAATCGGGTGCAAAGGTAAGTAAAAAATCTTTAGTCCTATATATATAATGTGTGATTTTTTTCTAAAAATAGTTCTTTTCTTTGTCAATCGGTGGATAATCTTTACCTTTGTAGTCTCAAAATATCGAACTGACAATGAAAACAACCTATTTTTTTATCCTCTCATTTCTTTGTTCCTTCTATTCAGATGCGGCAGACCAAGTGAAGATAATCATCTCCAATCCTCTCACGACCAGTCGTCTTGAGGTTGTGGAGATTCCTTTTCAAGAGATAGTCAAGCGTCTGGGCGGAAGAGAAAGTTTTATGATTACAGATGCAAATGGCAATGAGGTTCAGCAACAGCGCACATACGATGGCAAGTTTCTGTTTCAGGCAGGTGTGGGTGATAAAGGGAGGTCGGTCTATTATGCTAAGATAGGTGTGTGTTGTGTGAAAGAAGACAGAGTGTATGGTCGTCTTTTCACGGAGCGTCAAGATGAGATTGGCTGGGAAAACGACAGAGTGGCTTACCGCATTTATGGGCATGGGGCTGCTGTGGGCTATGATGTTTTCAACAAAAGCACATCTGATCTCATGCTTAATCACTGGTATGCTTCAGAGCAGAATCAGGAGATGAGATCCGTATGCCAGCAGTTGCGTGAGAAGGGGCTTGGTGATTTGGCTGAGCAGGTGTATCTTGCTTATTCCTATCATGTGGATCACGGAAAAGGTATGGATTGCTATACGGTAGGACCTACCTTGGGAGGAGGAGCCAATGCCTTGGTGCAGGAGGACGGTTCGCTCTTCATGCCTCAGTGTTATGAGTCGTTCGAGATTTTGGATGAAGGCCCTTTGCGTTTCACCATTCGCCTCACCTATCCCGCTCAAACATATCAGGGCGAGAGGGTGGTGGAGACACGCACCATCTCTCTTGATGCTGGCAGTCATTTCAATCGTGTCACTGTTTCTTACCAGGGGTTGGGAGCAACATCCCACATGGCAGCAGGAGTCGTTGTTCACAAGAACAATCCCGCTGCCTATGTGCTTTCGCCCGACCATGGCTACTTGGGCTATGAGGATTTGGGAGATGCGAGCGTATATCCCGAGCGGTATAGAGAGGGATTATCCCGTCAGATGGGCAAAATCTATGTGGGACTGCTCTTTCCTTCCAATGAGATAGAGATGGTGTTTCAGGAGCGCGAGAACGGCATGGCCATCGGGCATCTGCTGGCAAAAAGCTCCGTTCGCCCCTCTTCTGCTCTCACCTACTACTTTGGTTCGGGGTGGAACAAGAGTCCGCTCACATCCTTTCATTCCCTCGCCGACTGGGAAGCGTTCCTTTCTCGGTCTGTTCGTCGTGTGAGAAATCCGCTCAAGGTGCAACTCAAATAAGCAAGGAAGAAAAAGAATCTCCCCAGTTTTTGCGAGCCTTCGATATGCCTTCGGTAATCCTTCGATACGCTTTTTGGAAAATAGGGGTGTTTTAGAAACAGGCCACCTCTTTTCTTCTTTGTTACGAAAAGTAGGTGAATGTAAGTTTTTCGATGAAATGGGCTGTTTTTGCTTTCCGAGGTTACAAATGTTGCAATTATTTATATAAAAAGAAACAATACTGAAAGTGTTTGTTACAAATCAGTAACAATATATAATGTAAAAGTGTTATCTTTGCAACCGAAAAAGACCGCAATCTTTTCATGTGCTAATTCAAACTTAAAACCTAATAAATCAAAATGGCAACAGAAAATTTAGCTCAGGAAGCCAAAGGCTTCTACAAACTCAGCTGGCTTCAGCGAATTGGTTTCGGTTCTGGCGACTTGGCTCAGAACCTGATTTATCAGACAATCAGCATTTGGCTGCTTTTCTTCTACACCAATGTGTTCGGTCTGGATGCAGGTGCGGCAAGTATCATGTTCCTTGTGGTTCGTATCATTGATGTGATTTGGGACCCCATTGTTGGAGCATTTGTCGATAAGCACAATCCGAAACTTGGCAAGTACCGCTCTTATCTGATATTTGCAGGTGTGCCTCTCGTGGGTCTTGCAATCCTTTGTTTCTGGAACGGGCTTGCAGGAGAAAGCAATACAGTGAAACTCATCTACGCTTACGTGACTTATGTGGGCATGAGCATGCTCTACACGCTCATCAATGTTCCTTATGGTGCTTTGAACTCTTCGCTCACTCGTGACACAGATGAAATAACCATCCTCACCTCTGTCCGTATGTTCATGGCTAATGTGGGCGGTTTGCTCGTCAGCGCAGGTATCCCACTCCTTGTTTGCTACATGACCAGCGCAAGCGAGGAAGATTGGAAATCATCACTTTCTACAGCCATCTTCATGGGTCTTGGCTCTCTTCCTTCATTTATCTTCATGCCTTTAGTCCCTGCCATCAAGAAGAAGGTGGGAAAGAAGAACATGTTCTATATCTTCTTGACTGTCGCTATCGTAGGTATGGGCATGCTCTATGCAGTTGGTATGACAGAACTTAGAAACAACGACACTGTCATCAACATCTGCCAGTTTATCAAGTCCACAGGTGTGATTGTGGCAACAGGTTACATGTGGGCACTTGTTCCTGAGGTTATCTCTTTCTCAGAATACACAACAGGCAAGCGCATCTCTGGTATCGTGAACGCCCTTACGGGTATCTTCTTCAAGGCAGGTATGGCTCTTGGTGGATTCGTTCCTGGTATCGTGCTTTGGCTTACCAGCTATAAGCCAGCAGAGGGTGCAGGTCAGAGCGGTACAACAGACCCACATGCTTGGTTCATGACAATGGTTATTTTTGGCATCGTAGGTCTTGTGCTTCTCTTCTTCTGCTTCAGTCAGTGTAAGGAGCGTGTGGTGATGGATGCAAAGGAGACTGCCAATGTGAAGGTCAGCGACCTCTGGATGGAATTTGTTCACAATCGTCCACTCCGTGTCATCGCCTTCTTCTTTGTGACAGCCTTTGCCATGATGTCTGTTGGTAATGCCGCAGGTGCTTACTTCATGGCAGAACGCGCCACTCTTGAGGTTTCATCTATGCAGTGGCAGGGTATCCTCTGGCTCATGTGCGTGATTCCTGCTGTCCTCCTTGTGTTGGCCATGTTCATTATCTCTAAGTATGAACTCTCTGACGAGAAGATAGACCAGATTAATAAGGAAATTGAGGCTCGTTCAAAAGAATAATGGCGATTTCAACGAAAAAGTTTAGATTCCAACGTAAAACTTCATATTACAAGTTTAGAAAACTATTTGAATTTCAAATGAAGAAAACTCTCACTCTCTTCGCCTTTGCTGCTCTTGGCTTGGCTACTGCAAATGCTCAATCACTTCAGCAGTCCTACCGTGACTACTGGCGCACAGGCATTAGTGTCAATCAATGGGAAGTGAAGGCGGAGAAAGCACAAAAAGATGGTGTTAGTTATTCTGGTGCTCACAAACTTGACCAGACATCAGATTATGCGCTCATTGCTCAGCACTTTGGCTGGGTAGTGCCTGAAAACTGTATGAAAAGCGAGGTGATTCACCCTCAGGAAGGTGTGTATGACTTCACGCTGGCAGATCAACTCGTGGAGAAAGCACGTGCCAACGGTCAGCACATTGTGGGTCACTGCCTCATTTGGCACGAACAGTGTTCGCCCTGGTTCTTTGTGGACGAAAACGGCAAACAAGTGTCGGCAGAAGTGCTCAAGGAGCGCATGCGTGATCATATCTTCACGATTCTTGGACATTTCCGTGGCAAGATTGAGGCTTGGGATGTGGTAAACGAGGCTTTCAACGATGATGGCAGTTTGCGACGCTCCAAGTTCTACGAGATTTTGGGCGAGGACTTCATCCCATTGGCTTTCCAGTATGCCCGTGAGGCTGACCCCACCATCGAACTCTACTACAATGACTACTCCATGTATAAGCCTGAGAAGGTAAAGGCGGTGGTGAACTTCTTCCGCCCACTCATGGCAAAAGGTTTGCGTGTAGATGCGATTGGCATGCAGGGACATCTCATTTTGGATGATGCCGACTATGTGAACCTCTACGAAAAGTCTATCAAGGAGATTGCCACACTGGGTATTCCAGCCCAGTTCACAGAACTTGATCTCTCGGTTTTGCCCAATCCCTACAAGATGTCAGGTGCTAACATCACCAACAACTTCGAGTATAGCGAGGCGTCTGACCCCTACAAGAACGGGCTTCCTGCCAATGTGCAGAAGAAGGTAGATCAGTTTTGGATTGATTTCTACAAGATGCTCATGCGCAATCATGAGAATGTGCTTCGTCTCACCTTCTGGTGCTTTAACGACGCTAACTCTTGGCGTAATGACTGGCCCATCAAGGGTCGTACAGAATATGCCACACTCTTTGACCGCAACAGCAAGCCTAAACCAACCATCCAAAAGTTGATAGACTTGGTCAAAAAAGGCAAGAAATAAAAGAATTTAATCATCAAAATCGAAAATAACTATGGCTACAGAAAAACGTTATTTGTTCCCTGCCGACTACATGGCAGATCCTTCAGTTCATGTCTTTAACGGCAAGATCTATATCTACCCATCTCACGACTGGGAATGTGAAAATGTGGAAAACGACAACGGCGATCAGTATGTCATGAAGGACTATCACGTGCTCTCCATCGAGGGTGACCCTATGACAGGCGAGGTGATTGACCACGGATGTGTGCTCCGACAGGAGGATATTCCTTGGCACGGCCGTCAGCTTTGGGACTGTGATGTTGCTGAGAAAGAGGTGGAAGTGCCTACCAATGCTGAAGAGCAGGCTCAAGGTATGGGCTACAGCAAGAAGGTGAAGAAGTACTTCATGTATTTCCCCATGAAGGATCGCAACGACGTGTTCCACTGGGGTGTGGCAATTGCCGACAGACCAGAAGGTCCATTCATTCCACAGCCAGCACCAATCCCTGGTTCTTATAGCATTGACATGTGTGCTTATCATGAGCCATCTGATGGTCAGCATTATGTTTATTTTGGTGGACTCTGGGGTGGTCAGCTCCAGCGCTATCAGGATAATATCCATCTTGAGACTCCATACCTTCCAGAGGGCAAGCAGGATTCTCTTCCTGCCCGTTGCGTTCGCATGGCAGACAACATGCTCGAATTTGCTGAAGCCCCACGTCCTATCCTTGTGGTGGACGAAGAAGGCAATCCTCTCAAGGCAGATGACCCTCACCGCTTCTTCGAGGCAAGTTGGACTTTCAAAAAGGATGGCAAGTACTACTTCACATACTCAACAGGCGACAGCCACCTCCTCTGCTATGCAGTGGGTGACAACATCTATGGTCCATTCACCTACAAGGGCGACATCCTCACTCCTGTGGTAGGCTGGACCACTCACCATGCCATCATTGAATGGAAAGGCAAGTGGTATCTCTTCCACCACGACTCTGTGCCATCTGGTGGCAAGTCTTGGTTGAGAAGTCTCAAGGTGTGTGAGCTTCACTTCAATGCCGATGGCACCATCCAGACCATTGAAGGTATTGACAAATAAAAGGCATGACCCCAATTGTGAGGTCACAGAAAGAATTCAACAACAATAATAATAGTAACTATGTATTTATTAGGTTATGATGTTGGTACTTCTTCAGTGAAGGCCGCGCTTGTAGATGCGCACACAGGTCAGACTGTTGCAAGTGCCCAATACCCTGATGCGGAGGCGTCTATCATTGCTAAACAGCCTGGATGGGCAGAGCAAGACCCAGAGATGTGGTGGGATGAACTCAAGCAGGCTACCGCTCGTGTGGCGGCTAAGGCTGGCGGTTCATTGGCCAATGTGAAGGCTATCGGTCTCTCTTATCAGATGCACGGATTGGTCTGTGTGGATAAGGAAGGCAAACCTCTCCGTCCTTCTATCATCTGGTGTGACGGTCGTGCAGTGCCTTATGGTAACAAGGCTTTTGAGACGATTGGTGGTGAGAAGTGCCTGAAGCACCTGCTCAACTCTCCTGGCAACTTCACAGCAGCTAAACTTGCGTGGGTAAAGGAGAACGAGCCAGAGGTCTTTGCCAAGATAGACAAAATTATGCTTCCTGGCGACTATATTGCCATGCGCCTTTCAGGAGGTGACAAGAAGACAACGGTATCAGGTCTTTCAGAAGGCATGTTCTGGGATTTCCAGAACAATGAGGTAAGCAAGGATGTGATGAACTACTTCGGTTTCTCTGAAGATATTATCGCTGAAATCGTGCCAACCTTCTCTGTTCAGTCCACTGTGTGCGAGGCTGTGGCGAAGGAACTCGGCATTCCTGTAGGCACTCCAATCTCTTATCGTGGAGGTGACCAACCCAACAATGCCCTCTCGCTCAATGTGATGAAGCCCGGTGAGATTGCTGCTACAGCAGGAACTTCAGGTGTGGTGTATGGTGTGTTGGGCGAGGTGAACTACGACAAGCTCTCTCGTGTTAATACCTTTGCTCACGTCAATCATGGCGAGAACGATGCCACTCGTTTGGGTGTGCTTCTTTGCATCAATGGCACAGGTATCCTCAATGCTTGGATGCGCCGCACGGTGGCTCCAGAGGGCATGAGTTATCCTGAAATGAACGACTTGGCAGAGACTGTGCCAGTAGGTGCTGATGGATTGTCTGTCATCCCATTTGGAAATGGTGCAGAACGCGTGCTTCAGAATGAGAATGTGGGTGCTTCTGTTCATGGCATCAACTTCAACATCCACAAGAAAGCACACCTCATTCGTGCTGCTCATGAGGGCATCGCCTTCTCATTTGCTTATGGCATGAACATCATGAAGGAGATGGGCATGGAGATTACCACCATCAAGGCAGCCCATGCTAACATGTTCCTCAATCCTCTCTTCTGCCGCACATTGGCCGCAGTTACTGGTGCTACTATCGAACTTTATGTGACCGATGGTTCTGTGGGTGCTGCTTATGGTGCAGGTATTGGTGCAGGCATCTATAAGGACAGTGATGATGCGTTCAAGACACTTGAGCACATGGATACAATCAAGCCAGAGGAGAATTGCGACGCTTATATCAAGGCCTACGAACTCTGGAAGGAAAGACTTGGCAAGTAAACGATATTCTATTAATAGAGGAGAGGCTTCACAACTCATGTGAGGTCTCTTTTTTTCTTTTATGATAAGATACACATCAAAACAGGGAATGTCTCGTGATTGGCAGATATATGGTTGCTGAAAAAACCATATAGTATTTGTTCACAAACCCTATGCTCATAAGGCTGAAAACGCACCATTGTTCATTGGCGATTGAAGCATTGTTCGTTGGCACTTGCAACATTGTTCGTTTGCCGTTGAACAATTGTTCGTTGAAACATGAAGGGTGCTTCTGTCGTTTTATGTGTAAGAAGGAGTGGGAAACCCAACTATTTCATCCTTTCAAATGATTATTGTCCAGTAAAACTCAAAAGACAGCAATCCTTTCAAATGCTTATCTCTATTTACTCCCTCTCTAATCAAGTGATGAGGATGTGATAAAATCTTCGAGTTCACATGAAAGAGTGCCTTAGACACACTTCTTTCAATATTCCGAATTCGTCGAACTCGCATACATCAAAAAAAGGGAAAGAGAAGTTTTTTGTTGGAAAAAATCTTTAGAAGTCAGGTATGGTCATCTCTGGCTTCAGATTAATACTGGTTTTCTTGTCCGACACAAGAGTGATGCGCCCACTGTATGCAGGTTCTGTTTCTTTGTATTTCATATTGGGTTTTGCGTAATACACTTTCAGAAAATAATTGCCTGGTGTCAAATCGCTCATCTTGAAATGAACATCAAAGTTGCAATAGCAATCTGTGAGTGCTTCAATGATGTTGTGATAAACAAGCAGAGTTATCTGGTTGCCTTGATTGGTTGTGGTCACAAAAAGATTCTTCAAGCCACAGTTTGCTTCCACATCTTCCAGCATACATTGGGCTACTCCGTCCTTTCCTAACTCAATGCTGAGAGTTGGAGGCTTTGCATCATTCTCTAAATGGAAGTCGCTACGTGTTTCTGCAGAGGATAAAGATGTCTTGCAGGTGGAATTGGTGACATCATACACTCGTAACCCCTCAAGGACTGTATTCTCTGATGAGCATGCGGAAAAAACTATAAGGCATGCTAATCCTATAAAATATTTTTTCATAATAATATTGAGTTGTTTCTTATGAAACGCTATAAATGGTTGTTTATTGTTCTCTTCGGTATGTATTTCTTTTTTCTAGATTCAAGTATATGCCAATATCCCCTTATTTCGTCCTCTCTTTATCAAAATCTAAAGAACTGGTAACATTTTTGATATATAAAAGTTGTTTTTTTAACTAACTTTGCAACATCAATCAACTAACTTTTCCAAAACAAACTCATGAAAGAAATCAGAAAATCAAATGCCTCGCGTTTGGCACGTCTCTATAGGTGTGCTGCGTTGATGGCTCTTTTTGTGGGCGCAGGAAGCGCCAGTGCTCAAACAGGTAAGGAATGGGATGACCCAAAGGTGACAAGTGTGAACCGTGAGGAAGCCCACACATTGGCAATACCTATGGCTAATGAGGCGGATGTGTCGAAAAATGACATGAGAGTGTCACCTTACTATCAGTCGCTTGATGGTACTTGGAAGTTTGATTGGGTGTCTAATCCATCCAAAGTGCAGGAAGACAAATGTGCCAAGGACTATAACGATGCATCGTGGAGTGACATTGACGTGCCTTCCAGTTGGCAGGTGTATGGCTTTCGCAACAACAAGAATTGGGACAAACCTCTTTATTGTAATGTGGCTTATCCTTTCTCCTACAACGAGAGCACTTACAGTGTGATGGCAGATCGTCCAGGATGGTTTACCTATAGGGGTGACATGACCAATCCTGTAGGAACTTATCGCCGCACCTTCACTATTCCTTCCGACTGGGAAGGCAGAGAGGTGTATGTGCGCTTCAATGGTGTGGGTCATGGTTACTATCTTTGGGTCAATGGTCAAAGGGTAGGCTATAGCGAGGACTCCTACCTCCCTTCCGAATTCAATATAACCAAATTTCTCACTGCTGGTGAAAACAGCATTGCATTGCAGGTGTATCGTTTCACCAGTGGTTCTTTCTTGGAGTGTCAGGACTATTGGCGACTCACGGGCATCCAGCGTCACTGCTTCTTGTGGGCGGCTCCCAAGAGTCAGATTCGCGACTATTTCTTCACCACAGACTTGGATGCCACCTATACAGATGCCAAGGCAAACGTGAAGGTGAAACTGGCTGGCGTTGAGGCTGTGGCAGGTGGTACTGTTGAGGTGAAGATAGAGGAGAATGGCTCTTTGATTGCCAAGGCAGAAGGAACTGTGGGCACACAGAGCGATTTGAGCCTTGATATGAATGTGACCAACCCCAAGAAGTGGAGTGCAGAAGAGCCCAACCTCTATGATCTTGTGCTCACACTGAAGGACAGCAATGGAAAAACCGTGGACATCCGTGGTGGAAAGGTGGGCTTCCGTGAGGTGGGCATTCGCTCAGATGGCGCACTCACCATCAATGGCAAGCGTATGGTGTTTTATGGAGTGAACCGTCATGACTTCAGCCCTATCAATGGTCGTGCCATCACAGCAGAGGAGATCGAGGAAGACCTCAAGACAATGAAACGTTTGAATATCAATGCAATTCGTACTTCTCACTATCCTAATGATCCTGTCTTCTATCAACTTTGTGACAAGTATGGCTTCTATGTGTTGGCAGAGGCGAATGTGGAATGCCATGCCGCAATGAAACTCTCTTCTGTGGAGAAATTCCGTCATGCGATGGTGGAGCGTTCGGAGAATCATGTGAAGTGGATGCGCAATCACGCATGTATCTTTATGTGGTCTTTTGGAAATGAATCGGGCAACGGCAACAACTTCCAATATGTGGCGAATGCAATCAAGGCACTTGACAAGACTCGTCTCACTCACTATGAGGGCAACAGCGACTATGCTGATGTGAGCAGTACCATGTATGGCAGTTATGAGACCATACAGAATATAGGTGCTTCTCGTCAGGGAAAGACAGGTCAGAAGCCTCATATCCAGTGCGAGAACAGTCACTCTATGGGTAACTCTATGGGTAATGTGAGAGAGATGTTTGACCTCTATGAGAAATATCCTTGTCTTACAGGCGAGTTCATCTGGGACTTCAAGGATCAGGGCTTGCTCACCAAGAGTTCCACAGGTCAGGATTATTGGGCTTATGGAGGTGACTTTGGTGACAATCCTAATGATGGCAATTTCTGTATCAATGGCCTCGTACACCCAGACTGGAGTCTCACGGCCAAGTCCTACAACACGAAGAAAGTCTATCAGCCTCTCGAATTCAAGGCTACTGGCACTAAGAATGTCTTTACAATGAAGAACAAGATGGCGTTCCTCCCAAGCACCACCTATGATGTGAGTTACGTGATTATGGATGAGGAAGGCAATCAGTTGGCTACAGGCACGATAGACAGGGAAGTGGCTGCCAATGGTTCGGGCAACATCACCATTGATGTTTCTTCCATCAGCAACCTGCCTGCAGACCAGGAAGCATTCATCTATTTTGTGGCAAAGCAGAAAAACAATACCCTTTGGGCAGATGCAGGCTATGTGGTGGCAGAGGAGAAACTGCCGCTGAAGACTGCTGCCAAAGAGATGTATGACCTCAAGCAATTGAGCAGTTATGAGGAGATTCAGGTAGAAGACGGCACGGGAAGTTTCACCTTGTCCAATTCAGACTTCAAGGTGGTCTTCAGCAAGAACAATGGCTATCTCTACAGTTATTCTTATCATGATGTGCCACTGATCACCAAGCCTCTCCGTCTCAATGTGTTCCGTCTGCCTACCGACAATGATGGCAGTAAGAAGGAAAGTTGGGACAATATGGGTCTCCGCAGTCTCATCGCTCGTGGACTGAGCACAGACATAGAGAAGAGCAAGGATGGCAAGTCGGTGACAGTCTCCATGAAGTCTCGCTATGTCGGCAAGAATGGAACTTCTTTTGATGTGAAGATGAACTATGTGGTATGTGCCAATGGTGTGATCATGGTGAACTCTTTCATCTCTCCATCCGCTACGGGTGCGATTCTTCCAAAGATAGGCTTCCGCCTTGAAATGCCGGCTGAGATGGAACAACTCTCTTGGTTTGGTAGAGGTCCTTGGGACAGTTACCGAGATCGCAAGGAGGCATGTCTGCCCGCCATATATAATAGTACCGTCACAGACCAGTATGAGGAGTATATCCTTCCTCAAGAACATGGAACAAAGCAAGAGGTTCGCTGGATTTCTCTGAGCGACAAGGAGGGCAATGGTCTTCTCTTCACTGCTCCCGACCAGATGGCGGCTTCAGCCGTTCACTTCCGTCCGGAGGACAACTACACAGACCGCAACACCCGCAGCAAGCACACTTATCAGTTCAAATCATGTGAAAATACAGTCGTCTCTCTTGATGCTGTTACTCGTGGCTTGGGCAATAACAGTTGTGGACCAGATGTGATGGACAAGTATGAACTGCGTGCGGCAAACACCAGTTTCCGCTTCTTCATCATGCCTCTCACCAAGTCTGAGAGTGCAGCAAAGAAGGCTCGAGTGGATATGCCTGTATGTCAGGCTGTGGACTGCAAGCGTTCAACCACTGGTCGCATCAGCATGACCACTCCTACGCCTAATGCCACCATCTATTATAGCATCAATGATGGTGACTGGCAGGAATACACCTCTTCGTTCGCTCAGACAGAGGCTTGCACCATCAAGACATATTGTTCTGCTGAGGGATTGATGGATAGCGCTGAGATGGAGTTTGAGTTTGACCTCTTCATCAACAAGACTGCTTGGAAACTTGTCAGTGTGGATAGTCAGCAAGGTGGCAATGAGGCTACAAAGGCTTTTGACAATAATTCCAGCACTTTCTGGCATACAGCGTGGGGAACTAATGAGCCTTCCTGTCCTCACACCATCATCATTGACATGAACAAGACCTATGAGGTGACAGCGTTCACCTACACGGCTCGTCAGGATGGCAATGCCAATGGCATGGTGAAGGCGTATGACGTGTATCTGAGTCTTGATGGCAAGACTTGGGGCAGTCCTGTGGCAAGTGGTGAGTTCAAGAACACCACAGCCATGCAGATTGCAAAACTCTCCAAACCTACCGCAGGTCGATATATTAAGTTTGTGGCAAAGTCTGAGATTAATAATAAGGCTTGGACTTCAGCCGCCGAGATTGGCATTCAGGCGTCAGCCGATGTGACTGCCATTCGAGAAGTTCCCGCAGTGACTACCCCCAGCAACGATGTGTTCTACACGTTGCAGGGGGTGGCCACCACCACTCCCACTCGTGGTGTTTATATCTACAAGGGCAAGAAGATTGTCTTTTAGCCTTTCCTCTTGTCCCCGCCTTTGTGTGCGGAAATCCGAAATATCCAGTTGCTTTTATGGATGTTTCATGAAAAAAGTGTAACTTTGCAACCATGAAACCCGAATGGCTGTCACCAGTCAATGACCCATTCATCTTTAACAACACGATTGCCATGAATACCTTTTTCGATTTCCAATCTCTTTTAGCGCAAATCAATGATACAGAAGTGAATGCTGTGGGAGCAGCGTTCAGGCTCCTGTTGAGCACGCTGCTTGGTGCAATGGTGGGATTGGAACGCCGACACAAGGGGCAGATTGCAGGCATGCGCACCTTCTCGCTCATCTGTATGGGGGCAACTTTAGCCATGCTGGTCTCTATCTATATTCCTCAAGAATATCTGGGACTGAAGAATGGCGACCCAGGTCGTATCGCCGCTCAAGTCATTTCAGGCATAGGTTTCTTGGGCGCAGGTGCTATCATCCAAATGAAGGGTTCTGTGAGAGGACTCACCACTGCCGCGGGTGTGTGGGTGATTGCCGCCATTGGTCTTGCTGTGGGTGCAGGCATGTATTGGATAGCCATTATTGCCAGTTTGCTGATTATCATTGTGCTGACACTCCTTGAACTCAGTGAAAAGCATCTCTTTAAGGGGTATGATCAGAAAATAGTGAGACTGAAAGTTGGTTATATTGTAGAAGACATAGCACCTTTCCGAACTTTCTTTGACAACTACCGCATACACATCTCGGACGAATATTTTTTCTATGACTACGAACAGAGGACTACGACTATCAATTTTATGGTGAGAAGTCGTGAGAAAACCAATTTCATTCGTCTTTTCAGTGAGATTCAAACTGTGGGCGAGGTGCTGTCGCTTACGCTTACTAAAGAGATGGATAATTAAAGAAATATAACTTTCCTTATCGTCATGGGTACGGTATTTTGTCAGTTTTTCTTATCGTAATATTTACGAAAACTAACTGATTGAATGGAAAGTTGATGAGAAAACGAGAAATAGTTCCTTTTTTCTTTGGAATTAAAGATGGAATAGCCTATCTTTGTGTGTCATTAGACGATGTTGAGGATGTGAAGATGATGACTCATTGATACACTAAAGATACGAATAACAATCAAAAAAACTCGATCAGCGATGATGACTATGACAGTGAATCCATATGTCTCTGTCGATTGTGTGCTCCTCGGTTTTGATGGGACACAGCTCAATGCACTAATTGTGAGACAGAGTGAGACGATGGGAGATAGTGCCGGAATATACAAGTTGCCCGGTAGTTTGATCTATATGGACGAAGATCTGGATGAGGCGGCACAACGTGTGCTGAAGCAGATGACAGGTCTCGTGCAGGTGAACATGATGCAGTTTAAGGCATTTGGGGGTGCTGACCGACTGAAGAATCCTGCTGATGGGGTTTGGTTGGAACGCTTTCACCATGTAGATAACAGCCATATAGAGCGTATTGTGACCATTGGCTACACCTCGCTGCTCAGAATAGACCGCAGGATGGAGAAACTGCAGGGAGGATACGAGGCTCAGTGGATGCCCATCAACGAATTGCCAGAGTTGGCGTTTGACCACAGAGACATTGTGAGCGAGGCTGTGAAAACCATCAGACAAAGGGCCTTGCTCGATCCAACGCTCTTGTTCAACCTCTTGCCACGAAAGTTCACAGCCACCCAACTTAGAGTGTTGATGGAGACAGTGCAAGGTGTGCGTATTGACGTGAAGAATTTCCACAAGAAGATAGCCACCATGCCTTATGTCGTTCCTCTGGAAGAGAAGGAGGATGGCGTGAATCACCGAGCTGCCAGATACTATAAGTTTAAGAGACCGAGAAAAAAGTAAGTGGCAGGTCTTGGAAGGACAAGGAAAATGCTTTGTGACATGTAATCAAGTAGTTAATAATAATAGTTAAACAGGACTTTGGGTTCATGACTTACAGCAGAGATTGCTGAGTGGTCGTGAACCCTTGTCTATTTCACATCTCTATCCGTTGCCGAGAATCTCTTGAGGGTAAGGATTTGCTATAGGGAAAGGATGAAAGTGAATTCATGTGAGTTCGACGAATTCAGAAAAAGGGCATGCCTTTAGGAAAAGACAGTCAGTAAAAATCGAAAAAAGTGTCTATTGTTTTTAGGAAAAGACAAGGGCTGTCTCGATTGTCTCAGCCTCCAATTCGCTCTCGCATTCTAATGCTCCTCACCCAGGAAAAAGGTGGTGGAATTATCTGAGACTCATCTCGAAGGCATCTCGAAGGCATCTCGAAGGCTCACGGAAGTATGGGGAGGAGAATGTTAGAATGGGAAACTTGCGCTTGGTGAAAAAAGAGGCTTCTCCCGAACGAAAGTAAGCGAGTATGACTCTACACATAAAAAACTAACGTGAATTCAATGAACTCACGTTAGTTAAATCTGATTCTCGTTTGGCCTGTTTATTGACCAAAGTTGATGGTCACGCTGGCTGGCTTGTCGGCAGGCTCGCCTTTCGTGAGGCCAGGACGCCATCTTGGCATGCCTGTCACAATGTTGAAGGCGGCGGTGTCAAGTGCGTTGCCAGCAGACTTGGTCACCTCTGCACCATAGATGTTGCCTTTCTTGTCCACCTTGAAGCTGACCACCACTTCGCCCTTGCCGCTCACACCGGCATGGGTTAATTTCTTCTTCAGATAAGCCTGCAGAAACACCTCGCCACCAGGAAACTCTGGGTCTGTGTCGGTCTTGGCTTGTCCTTCTGTTTTTGCTGTGCTGTCAGATTTAGTGTTGGCCTGTGTGTTTTGAGCACCAAAGCCACGCATTTGTGCTTCTTTCATTTTGTCGGAAACACCCTGCGCGCTAACGGAGAGTGTCAAGATGCTCATGGCGAGCATCATCAATAGTCTATTCAGTTTCATCATTTTACAATTTAGTTTTGAGTGAGGAAATAGATTCCTTTTCGGTGACAAATTTAATGACTTTGTGTTGAATGAACAATCTCAAGCCTGTTTTTTTGCATTTTTTGTGATAAAACGAGGAAATTGTATTAACTTTGCATACTTGTTGTACACTTTAAATAAAGAAAACATCGTGAAACTTGACGGAAGAAGAGAAAGCTCGAATGTGAACGACCGCCGTGGCAAAGGTGGTGGTCTTAAGATGGGTGGCAAGGGTGCCTTTGGCATTGGTGCCGCAATCGTGATAGGTCTGATCACCTATTTCATGACAGGTGACTTGAATCAGGCATTCCAAGTAGCTGGCAATTCGGCTGATGTGACCAGTGTCATTACAGGCAGGACTGAGGAGAGCGGGGGTGATTATGTGCCAACTCCTGAAGAGCGAGAACTGGAGACTTTTTCCAAGAAGGTGCTTGCCAGTACAGAAGATGTGTGGACAGCCGAGTTTCAGAAAATGGGTAAGACCTATGAAGCCCCCACATTGGTGTTCTTCAGTGGCTCAGTACACTCGGGCTGTGGTGGCGCAAGTTCCAGCACTGGCCCTTTCTATTGTTCTGCCGACCAGAGCGTGTATATAGACCTCTCCTTCTTTTCCAGCATGAAGTCTTCCTTAGGTGCTGATGGCGACTTTGCTTATGCTTATGTCATTGCCCACGAGGTGGGACACCATGTGCAGTATCTTCTTGGCGATCTTGGCAAGGCTCATGAGCGCATGTCTCGTCTCTCCCAAGAAGAAGCCAACAAGGTGAGCGTGCAACTGGAGTTGCAGGCAGACTGCTATGCAGGCATTTGGGCTTATCACGAGCAGGCGATGTTTGGCTCGCTTGAGGATGGAGATATTGATGAGGCGCTCAATACCGCACAGGTGATAGGTGATGACTACCTCCAGAAGAAAGCTCAGGGCTATGTGACGCCAGAGTCCTTCAATCACGGCACAAGTCAGCAGCGCAAGAAGTGGTTCAAGCGTGGCTTTGATACAGGCGATGTGTCACAGGCCAACACCTTCGCTTTCAACTACAGTCAGTTGTAGTCTAAGAGATAAGATAACTAAATGTACTAATCGTTAAAAAACACTATTACAACAACTATGGCAAATTTTTCATTAAATGTATCAGGTGCTATTGGCACAGGATGGGAGTATGCAAAGAAGTATGGACTTTTGGTAGCAGTAATCTATCTACTCGTTTCTGTTATCTCAAGCGGTATAGGAAGTCTTTTTGAGACAAATATTGATCCGTCTGTTTACAAAGAGGTTGGTGAAAGCCTTGGACGAGGAGACTGGAATACAGTAACAGAGTCGTTGCCCTTAATGGGTAAGGGCAGTCAAACGGCAAGTAGTTTTATCCGAGCAATTATTGATCTTATTGTCAGTGTAGGTTTGTACAATCTTGCTCTTGGTCTGATGAATGGTCGCTTCAACGAAGTGACATTCGAAGCATTTAAGGTTCCTCTTGCTACTTACCTCAAAGTGATTGCTGTGGGATTTATCACAGGTTTCATCATCCTTATTTCATTTTTATTATGTCTCATTCCATTCTTCTTTATAACGCCACGCATTGTGTTGGCTCCAGTTTATCAGGTGGATCATCCAGAGGCAGGTGTGTTTGAGTCTATCAGTGCTTCGTGGAACATGACCAAAAGCAATACGATGAGTATGCTCGGTCTGGGCTTTGCTGTGTTTGGTATTACAATCCTTGGTTTCTTGTGCTGCTGCATTGGTGTGTTCTTTGCTCAGGCAATAGGACTTTTTATCCTTGTGGGAGCATACTACCAGTTGAAGGGTAATGTGGAATAATCTTCATTCCTTCTTCTGATTCTCGTTTTTAGTTCATCACAAAAACAAATATAACATTGACAGTATCAGAACTTATCAACAAAACAGATAAAACAGCATTCTCTTTCGAAGTGTTGCCGCCCCTGAAAGGTACAGGTACGGCAACACTTTTCAGCACCATTGATGCGTTGAAGGAGTTTTGCCCTGAGTATATCAACATCACGACTCACCGCAGTGAGTATGTGTATGTGGAGCAACCTGATGGCAGTTATCTCCGCCACTTTGTGCGCCGACGTCCGGGCACAGTGGCGGTGGCAAGTGCCATCATGCAAAAATATGACATTAAGGTCGTGCCTCACGTGGTGGTGAGTGGCATGACCAAAGAGGAAATCGAGTATATGTTGCTCGACCTTCAATTTCTGGGTATTCAGGATTTGCTTGTGTTGCGTGGCGACAAAGCCAAGGATGAGGCCAGATTCATGCCTGTCAAGGATGGCTATAACTACGCAACAGAATTGATAGAACAGGTTAATCTCTTCAATTCTGGCAAGTTTGTGGATGGCACTCCTATCAAAAATCCTGGCACACCTTTCTCTTATGGTGTGGCTGCTTATCCAGAGAAGCATGAGGAATCCCCTAACTTGGAGTTTGACCTTCAAGTGCTCAAGCAGAAACAGGATATGGGTGCAGATTATGCTGTCACTCAAATCTTCTATGACAATGAGAAGTTCTTCCAGTTTGTGGAGCGTGCTCGGGAGGCAGGCATCACGATTCCTATCATTCCGGGCATCAAGCCTATGGCAAAACTGAATCAGTTCAGTGTGTTGCCCAAGGTTTTCCACTTGGATTTGCCTGAGACACTCTCCAAGGAAATGGAGAAGTGTAAGGATGATGCTGAGGTGAAGCAACTCGGAATAGAGTGGGGAGTCAGCCAATGTCGTGAACTCATGCAGCATCATGTGCCCAGCATTCACTTCTATTCTTTAGGAGTGACTGACAGCATTCGTGAGATTGCACGACAGATTTATTAATCATCCTATTATATATCAATAGGGAAAAGAAGAGATAGACACATATGACCTTTGACCAAATCATAGGACAGGAAGCCGTTAAGAAGCATCTGCTGGAAGAGTATCAGCAGGGCAAAGTGCCTCATGCCCTCATGCTTTGTGGTCCAGAAGGTAATGGGGCTTTGCCACTTGCGGTGGCTTATGCACAAATGTTGTTGGGCGGTGGCTCTATGGCAGAGAAACTGCAACACCCCGATCTGCATTTTGTGTTCCCTATCTTTAAGAAGAATAGCAGTAAGGACTCCTTTTGTGATGAGTTTCTGAAAGAATGGCGTGATCAGGTGATAACCCGTCCTTATTTTGGCATGGCAGAGTGGATGGACATGGCAGGGGCTACCAATCAGCAACTCATCATCTATGCCAATGAGAGTAGTGCTATCTTGCGCAAACTCAGTCTCAAGTCGAGTCAGGGAGGTTACAAGGTCATGATCATCTGGCTTCCAGAAAAGATGCATGAGACTTGTGCCAACAAGATACTGAAACTGCTGGAGGAACCACCTGCCCAGACCGTGTTTCTGCTTGTCAGTGAACAGCCCGACAGGGTGCTCCAGACCATTCGTAGCCGCACTCAGATAATGACTGTACCCAGGTTGTCTGATCAGGAGGTGGAGCAGGCACTCATCAATCAATACAGCATTCTGCCAGCAGAGGCTAAACGTATTGCAAACTCATGCAGTGGCAATATGACGCAGGCACTTCGTGTCATCACTCATGATGCGGATGGTGAGTATTTCTTTGAACTTTTTGTGGAACTGATGCGCCTTGCTTATGTACGAAAGGTCAAGGAACTTAAGCTTTGGAGTGAGAATGTGGCAGGAATGGGTCGTGAACGTATCAAGGCTTTTCTGGAATATTGTCAGAAGATGATACGTGAAAACTTTATCTACAACTTCGGACGTCAGTCTGAACTAAACCACATGAATGAGCGAGAGGCGCAGTTTGCGGTCAAGTTCGCTCCATTCATCAATGAAAGGAATATTATTGGCATCATGAATGAGCTTTCTTTGGCACAGCGTGACATCATGCAAAACACTAATGCCAAGATGGTCTTCTTTGACTTTGCGCTCAAGATGATTGTGCTGATTAAAAATAGATAGATTGTAACTCAAGAATAGATCAATAAAATATGTCAGAATTTAAATGTGGAAACTGCTGCGGTGAGATGTGCTCAAAAGGATGTAGCCGCCATGCAGACAAACTGAATACATACGACTGGTTGGCAGACCTTCCAGATAATACGGCCGCTTGCGACATCGTTGAGGTGCAGTTCAAGCCTCCTCGCAAGGGTTATTTCATCAATGCAAACAAACTTCCGCTTGAGAAAGGTGATGTGGTGGCTGTGGAGGCAAGTCCAGGTCATGATGTTGGCACTGTCACCATGACAGGTCGCCTCGTGTCTCTTCAGGTGAAGAAGGCTAACTTCAAGCCTGGCACAGAACTGAAGAAGGTGTATCGTATAGCCCGTCCCACCGATATAGAAAAGTGGGAGGAGGCTCGAAAGCGTGAGCATGAGACAATGATTGAGAGTCGCCAGATTGCTCTTCACCTCGGGCTGAAGATGAAGATTGGAGATGTGGAGTATCAAGGTGATGGCAACAAGGCTATCTTCTATTATATAGCAGATGAGCGAGTGGATTTCCGACAGCTTATCAAAGTCTTGGCAGACCGTTTCCACGTGCGTATTGAAATGAAGCAGATAGGTGCACGACAGGAAGCAGGTCGCATTGGTGGTATAGGTCCTTGTGGTCGTGAACTCTGTTGCTCCACTTGGATGACCAACTTCGTGAGTGTCAGCACCGCTGCTGCTCGTTTTCAGGATATATCTCTTAATCCTCAGAAGTTGGCAGGACAATGTGCTAAGCTCAAATGTTGCATGAACTATGAGGTGGATCAGTATATGGAGTCGCTCAAGAAACTTCCTTCACGAGAGATAACACTTCATACTTTAGATAATGAATATTTCTTCTTCAAGGCGGATGTGCTCTCTCACATGATCACTTACTCTACCGACAAGAAGTTCCTTGTGGGTGAACAGACCATCTCAGCCCGTCGTGCATTTGAGATTATTCAGATGAACCGCCACGGCCAGAAGCCTGATGCTCTCATTGATAGTGATGCAAACGAGAAGTCTGAACCAGTGTCTTCAGATCTCTTAAGTCAAGATAGCATCAACCGTTTTGATTCCCAGAACAAGCGAAAGCCTAAGAACAAAAAGAGGAAGAATGGTAATGCTGGTGGCAATCCCAGAGGCAATGGCAGACCAAACAGCAATGCCAAAGGTCATAGACGAAGCAGTCGCAATGAAGGTGATGCACAGGCTTAGAACAGCCTCTGCATCCTCCTGACTTGCAATAGACACAGGATTGATACATGAAAAAGGTTCGTACATTATATATATATGTATGTATGCTTGGTCTTGCCACCCTGATAGGGTGTCAGGACAACCTTTATCATTCCAGTTTTCAAGATCTTCCACAGCAGAGGTGGGACAATCAAGATACCATCTCCTTCTCTATTCCTCCTTCAGAAGAAGACCTTGATGTCTTTTTTACGCTTGCTCTTCGAACTTCATCGTCATTCAAGTACAAGGATGTTGTTATGTGCATTGACCTCCTTGAAGGTGATTCCATCATCTACTCTGCTCCCTTGGATGTGTTGATCAGCGATAATACCCGACAGACACATTCTGATTTCATGTATCATGAGTGCTATTCTCCTCGCCACCCCCTTCGCATGAAGTCACAGGTATCATACACTGTTCGTCTCACACATGCCATGCGTCTCAATCCTTTGGAGAGAATCAGTAGTGTAGGTGTCTTTGTAGAGAAGTCAGACTCTGCTAAAAGATAATAGGAGGGAAAGACTATGAGAGATTCTGTCAAAACAACACCAGCTAAACGCGAACAGCGTATTTGCCGAGTTACACTGATGGGCAGTATTGTGAATGCTATTCTCCTCATTGCAAAGTTTTTGGCAGGTATTCTCGGACATTCAGCCGCCATGGTGGCAGATGCAGTCCATTCTTTGAGCGATTTTCTTACTGATGTGGTGGTCATTGTAATGGTCAAACTCAGTAGCAAGCCTGCTGACTGCGACCACGACTATGGTCATGGTAAATATGAGACCTTTGCCACTTCCATTATCGGTCTTGCTCTTATTGTGGTGGCTTTCATCTTGGGATGGAATGGAGTTGTAGAAATCATTGCCTTCTTTCAAGGCGAAGTGCTTGAGTCTCCTGATATGATTGCTTTTGTGGCGGCATTGGTAAGTATCCTCATGAAGGAATGGATGTTTCGATTGACCAAGAAGGTGTCAAAAGAAGTTGATTCTCAGGCATTAGAGGCAAATGCCTGGCATCATCGTAGTGATGCTCTTTCCTCTGTTGGCACTGCCATAGGTATTGGTGGGGCTGTATTCTTGGGTAACAAGTGGGCAGTATTAGATCCTATTGCCGCAGTGGTGGTTAGCATCCTGATTGTTATTACCGCTCTTCGATTACTTCGACAGGCCTCTGGCGAGTTGCTTGAGCAGAGCCTTCCTCAGGAAACAGAGGATAAGATTGAAGAGATTGCCTGTCGCAACTCGATTGTGAGAGATATTCATCATATCCATACTCGTCGCATAGGTAACATTATTGCTATTGAGATGCATCTTCGTATGCCTGGCAACATCACCCTTGAGGAGTCGCATCGCTATGCTACCGACATAGAGCACGCCTTGCGAGCAGAGTTTGGCAAGGACACCCACATCATGTTGCATGTAGAGCCTATCAAGCAATAGAGAATCAATAATTTTCTGTCCGATTCTTCTTTCTGTTCTTTTTTTCTTATCTTTGCAACATTATTAATAAACCTATGTGTTACACATCAAAAACAGAATGTATGAAGAAGGCTATTTTAACCGTCATTTTATTGACGGTATGTGTGCAGTTCTCTTTTGCACAAAACACCTTGCAGAACATCCGTGAGCGATATAACAAGCAGAAGGATGAAATTGTTCTTATGAACAATGATGACCAGCCCAAGGAGTATTTTCAACTTCGTGTGATGCAGAACCTGCGTGGCACTGGAGCACATGAAGAAGATGTGCGCATGTACTATAGCAAGCATTATGCTTTGGATGACGATGACATGAGCCCCCTCCACATTCTCAGTTTCATCACGGTTGCATATAACTTTTCAGCAGTGAAATTCTATGAAGAATACCTCTTTGATGATGGGGGTACACTCTGTTTCTTCTATACCCACATCCCTGCATGGACTGATGATGCGGAATATGAATGCCGTTGCTACTTCAATAAAGGCAATATCCTTCAAGTTTCCATCAAGAGTCGCAAAACAGAAGAGGAGGAATACAAGGAAGTATATACAGGAGATACCATCCCGAAGGATTTCCAAGAACGGTACAAGTCCTATATGAATCGTGTGGAAAGATACAAGAAACTCTTCTATGCGGCAGATGGAGCAACCTGCTACTAAATTCGGCAATGGATGGAGAGTGCGGAGTAGTGAGGGGGTAGAGTTGTGAGTATGCTAAGCCCACAAAGCGCAACATTTCCGATTGTTACTTCCATGTTCATGCACTCAAGACAGATAGCAACCGAGATCGTTCCGTTCGCTCTGTCTTGCCATGAATCGGCATAGTCTCGAACAAGTTCTACCTTGCCCCGATGCCCCAAGAAGTCCTTTTCAATTTTTTATTGCGTATTAGAGATGACTTTATCAACAGCAGAATCATGCACAGGTGGGCGCATAGCGTCTGCCATCACAGCAATCAGTGGAGCCAGCAAGTACTTTCAAGGAGGCTTGGTGGCTTACCAAAACGAGGTAAAGGAGCGGATGCTCGGAGTGCCTCATGAGATGATAGAGACCTATGGTGTGGTGTCTCGCCAGGTGGCAGAACAGATGGTGAAGGGGGCATGCGAACTCTTCCACACCGACTATGCAATGGCTTCCACGGGCTATGCAGAGGCATGGAAAGGTCATCAAGTGGAGATATGGGTGGCTTGGGGCAGTAGGAATGATGTGCATTCCACATGTCTTCGAGAAGACTTTGGGCGGGTGAAGAATGAGGAACTTGCTACTCGCTGTGTGATGGAAGAGTTTGAGCGGTATCTAAAACAAAAGCACGATGTGTGTCCGTATTCGGATGTGTATATTGCCTAAGAATAGACCTGAGACAGCTTTTTGATTCTGTGAATAAAAACAAACAATCAAAATATGATTCGACAAATAATGAAGGTATGGATATGTATGGCTACGCTCGCCCTTTGGAGTGGTGTGCAGGTCTCAGCAGAAGATTTTGAAACTGCCACCGAGGCAGTGAGGAATATGCGTGTGGGTTGGAATCTCGGCAACACGCTCGACAGTCATTCGGGCGACACACTCAACATGTGGATAGAAGCTGACAAGAATCGCACCGTCTCCACCTATGAGAAGGCTTGGGGACAACCTCTCACCAAACCTTCCCTCATGAAGATGCTTCAGCAGGCAGGCTTTGGTGCTGTGCGTGTGCCAGTCACTTGGTATCCCCACATGGAGGCTACTTTCAGTTCGGTGAAAGGCTATACCAATGCTGAGGGCAAGTGGGTCTATACCCCTTGGCTACCTTCGTCTGATTTCATCGGCACTAAGATTGATCCGCTCTGGATGAAGCGTGTGCGTCAGGTGGTAGACGGTGTGATGAACCAAGGCATGTATTGTATCCTCAATATTCATCACGATACAGGTGCTTCCAACGTTGCTTGGCTCATAGCCGATGAGACTGTCTATGAACAGCAGAAAGAACGCTTTGAGGCTGTGTGGCGACAGATTGCAGAAGAATTCAAGGATTATGATGAACGCCTCATCTTTGAAGGTTATAATGAAATGCTGGATGTGAAAAATTCTTGGTGCTTTGCCTCTTTCGCTGCCCCCAATCAGTATGACAGCAAGATTGCCACTTCTGCTTATAATGCCATCAACAGTTATGCCCAAAGTTTTGTCAATGCTGTTCGTTCCACAGGAGGCAACAATGCCCAGCGCAACTTGATAGTCTCCACTTATGGGGCTTGCGATGGTAGCGGTAATTGGAATCCTCACCTCAAAGATCCTCTCAAGCAGATGCGCCTGCCTCAGGATCATGTAGAGAATCATCTCATCTTCGAGGTGCATAGTTATCCTGAGGTGAAGAACCTTGCAGACGCTAAGACACATGTCGATTGTCTGATGGAAGATCTCAACACCCATTTGGTACAGAAGGGTGCTCCAGTCATCATTGGAGAGTGGGGCACAAGCACTCATGATGCCTACAACACCTATCGAGACAACCTGCTGGCTTACTCCACTTACATGGTTCAGCAAGCCAAAGCAAATGACATGGCAACATTCCACTGGATGGGACTCTCCGACGGCAATTTCCGTTCTGTGCCACATTTCAATCAACCCGACCTCAAAGATGCCATCGTCAAGGGGTATTATGGCGAGCAGGGCTATCAATCCTCTGTTGCTTCCCCGGCTGTTTTGCCAAAGTCGGCGGATGTATATGACTTGGGCGGCACGCTTCTCTTCAGAAGCGTGAGCACGCAAGACCTCTCAGCTCACCTTCCCCGTAATATATACGTGGTGAATGGCAAAAAGGTTAGTGTGCAGTAAAAGACTATTTGTTGAGAAAATCCCTGATCTCATCGAGCATCTTGAGTCCCTTCTCCCTGCCATGCTCATAGATTGCTCTGAGTTTGTTCTCATCCAGTTCCGTTCTTCCTATTTTCAGCGGGAAGTCAGGATACACGAGCAAGGTATGACCTAAGTCTCCTTGCTCTTTTATGTATTCACGCTGATGATTATACACCTTGTGCCTTCTTGCCATCGCCTCTGCCACATGAGGGTATTTGCGATACCATAGTTTGAAGAGCCACCCTATTTGGGTCGGTTTCTTCATGTATTCCACAGGGCGTGTCATGATCACAATGTTTCGTTCATAGCCTATTTCCTGAAAATATTTCAGTGGAATGCAATCCACGATACCTCCATCCAGCATCTTCTTTCCATCAATTTCCACAGGAGTAGATACAACAGGCATGGCACTGGTGGCTCTGAACCACTCCAGCATAGGGTCGTCCACATACTCTATCTGCCGATATACGGGATCTCCTGTCTCAATGTCAGTGCATACCATGTGGAACTCTGTTGGGTCGTCGGCAAAAGTCTTGGTGTCAAACACATCCAGTTCCATTGGCATGGTGTGATAAGCAAACTCTGCCCCCACGATATTACCCGTCCTCACAAAACTCTTCCATCCCATGTATCGAGGGTCATTCTTGAAACGGATGTTATACCGCAATCCTCGTCCCACTTGGTGGGATTTGTAGTTGCAGCCAAACAAGGCACTGCCCGACACGCACATCATGCCGTCCACCTTGACCCCATTCTCCAGCATCACATCTAAAAAACCTTCGGTGAAGAGGGCTCTCATGCCTCCACCTTCCAGCACCAGTCCTTTTTTCATTTGAATTAAGAGTTTGTGATTCAAAGGTACGCATTTTTGTTCACAATCCATGCGTCCTTTTCCTCTTTTATCTCAAAATCTTTCACTTAGGCAACAAAAAGAAGGCTCATTGTCTTCCGTTTTCCATAAAATACCTATCTTTGCAAAGTTGCAAAACCAAATCAGAAAAATAGCATATGAAACGCCTCATCACCTCTTTCTTGTCTCTATTCCTCTTGCTCTCTCTTCAGGCACAAGACCGTCCCAAAGTAGCCCTGGTGCTCGGAGGCGGAGGGGCGAAAGGGGCTGCTGCTGTGGGAGTATTGAAGTATGTGGAGGAGTCGGGCGTGCCTATCGACATGATTGTTGGCACAAGCATCGGTTCTATCGTAGGCGGACTATACTCTATAGGTTACACGAGTGCCCAGCTCGACTCCATGTTTCGTTCGCAAGAGTGGCTCAATCTGCTCACTGACCGTAGCAAACCCTCTGGTGGTGAACTCCTTGTGAATGAGGATACCATGACCTATGTGATGGGCTTTCCTGTGCGAGTGGATTTGGGTGCTCTGAAAGATAAACTCAATGAAAAAAACCAAAAAGACAAGGATGGAAAGAAGAAGAAACTCTTCAACTTCGGTGTTTTCAAGGGTGACAGCATCGTCTCCACTCTTGAAAGAATGATTGGATTCAACGATTCCATCGTCTTCGATTCTCTTCCCATTCCCTATCGCTGTGTGGCGGTAGATGTCAATACCTTCAGTCAAGTGGTGCTTTCCTCGGGCAATCTTGCTCAGTCCATGCGAGCCAGCATGGCGATTCCTTTCGCCTTTCGTCCCGTTCAGATGGATGGCATGACACTGGTAGATGGTGGCATGCTCAACAATCTTCCTGTTGATGTGGCCAAACAGATGGGTGCAGATATTGTGATTGCTATTGACCTCACAGTCAATAAGAGGCTCGACAAGACTGGTGAAACGGCTGATACGGATGAGTTTACAGGTGAAGATAACCTCCTTGGCACTTTCTTCCAGAAGTTTAATCTCCTCAGTGTTGCGGCATGGTCTCTTCTTCGTCCGGATGTGAAGATATACCAGCGCAACCTCCAGCAGGTGGACGTTTACATCAATCCCAACCTCAAGGGATATGGTCCTCAGGACTTCTCAGCCCAGAAGGTATCTGATATGATTTATCTCGGAGAAAAGGCTGGCAAATCCGCCTTCAAGGACCTCAAGATGTTGAAGAAGAAGCTCCATGAATACTAGAATAAAGCTTACAAAAGTAGTGTCTGCGAAGAAAAAAGTTTTTAAGAGTCTGACTTCGTCACCTTTTTGAATAGCACTCTGTGTTTCAGCATGTTATAAAGAAACACTTCGTCACCTGTAAATTGATTTGTGTCAAATCATAGGTGACGAAGTGTTTTTGATAGGGTAGTAGAATAGTGCGTTGATATTCAGTTTGTTATGTTTGGAAAGGTGACGAAGTGGTGACGAATTATTTTGTGCATCTTTTTGATTATAAGTTGCTTATGGTTAAAAAGTGACGAAGTCGCAAGAATAATTTTTGTTTTTTCAAAATCATCCCCAGACCATCCTCCGAAGGTTCTATAGAAGTCCGACCTTGATCTTCTATGATGACCGACGTCGATCATCAGTAATGACTAACCTTTGCCATCAGTGATGACTAAAAAAAGGATTAGGTGATGTCTCAAATCAGGTTAGGTTTTATGGTTCGTATAAAGATAAGTGTTGTCAAGAAGCAATAAATACCCTTCCCTTGAAAAATACCCATATCGACGATTTTTTATTTCATAGTTAGGAAAAAATATTTTCCGATGCAGAAACGTAAAATTGCCTCCCCTGGTAGTGTTGAAAATTCGGAGCCATCTCGAAGGCGTATCGAAGGCATATCGAAGGCTTGTCAATTGCAAAAAATGAGAAATTCGAGGACGAAGTCCTTTTTTATTTGAGTTTGCTCTTCCTTCGTTATGACTCTACCTCTTTTCTGCTATTTGAACAGACCCAAAACGGAGTCACAACGGAGGAACAACGGACTTGTATATGACCAGCATTGGATTTTGGGCTGATTTTTTACTCATCATGAGGTGGAAATATTCATATTTATTTACTAGCTTTGTCAGCACAATCAATTCGCATTGTTTAAATAAAGTTGTACTTTGACAACATTGCCTATTGATAGGGGTTTTGACGGTTTTTGAAGTACTTCAAAAAGTGGAGATGATGTGAAATGTGAATTATTTGTGAATTCATTTTCTTGGATGAATGGGATGGACACGCTAACTTTGTGGCAGAAAATTTAATAATGCTGAGTATGAAACGTATTCTTTTTGTATTGTTGATGGTGATGATCGCCACAACACAGTCTTTTGCTAACAAGAAAGACAAGGACATCGTGATTAAGAAAGAAAAGGGATCTATCACTTTTGTGGTGGACGAGAACCTGACGGCACCCGAGAAGCTATTGGAAGAGTATAATGGTGAGGATCTCTTTAATTCAATCACGGATTATGTGCATGGAACGAGTGGCAAGGTCGTGGCTAGCAGTTTTGAGAAGGACGAACTCGTGCTTTTCAGTGACAATGCTACCTTCTTGACGATGATGACGAAGGCTTATGCTGAACATCGTCCTGTGGTGCTCTCGCCTGATGATATCTGGTTGCTCATCACACAAGGCTTTGCCTTTCATGTGCAGAATCATGCTGAGGAACTCAGAAACCGATTGGTTGGTCATGAAGGTAAGATGACGCTCCAGGCAGTGGCTGTCAAGGCTTCGCCAGTGGAGATCGAAGGAGTGACTAAGCATGGTGAGGTGAAGAAGATGAAAGGCCTGTGGCCTGAGATTTTTGACCAGTTTGAGGCACAGATGAAGGAATATACCAAGGGACAGATCGTGGAGAACCTGCGTGCGGACTTCTCTACCACCACGTTGGAAAGTCGCATCGCCTCTCAAATCACGGTGATGAGTGCCCTGTCTCCTTATTTCAACTATGAAGTGGTGCGCTTGAGTTGTGGCATTCCTTATGTCACCTTGAAGGGAACACCCGAGGATTGGCAGAAGATATTGGATCGTGTGCGCATGCTCAGGTCTTATGACTTGGATTGGTGGATCGACAGGCTTTGTCCTGTTCTTGAGGAGTTCGTTAAGACAGCCCAAGGCAAACCCAATCAGCAGTTCTGGAGATGTATCATGACTCAGATAGCCCCTGACCGCTATCGTAGTTCCAACTGCGTTTACGACCCTCAATCCACCAAGTTGGACGGATGGCTCATCAACTTCTACCCCTACGACAAGGAGGGTGAGCGTGTGCCTGGATTCATCAGGGCAGATGATCTCAAACGAATGCCTAAGGATGTGTTGAGTGTGGATTTTAAATTCAAATATATGGAAGACTCGGGTGAGGAACGTGCCAATCTGCCCATGTGCTTCTTGACTGGTTTTGTGGGGGCAGAACAGGATCCAGACACCTATGAGCTCACACCTCGCATTGGTTGGATAGTGGAAGAGAAGGGAGAAGCCGAAAATGATAATTGGATAAGCATAGAATGAAGTGACTCTTTCTGGCGATCTCAGTCAATATGGTAAAATAGATAAGCGATATGATGATTAGGACGATAGGCCTCCTGTTGGTATGTGGCTTCTGCAATTTGTCGCTCCATGCCCAACAGCTCCGACTGGATAGCATCACACAACGATGGGGCGATCATGTGGGTGACGTCATACGTAGTAGATCTAGATCTGCTATGCCAATCTATGATCAAAGCTACTACGATGAAGAAGGACGTATCTCTCGCATCATCCACATTCGCGAACAGAGGAATCAGATACGAGAGGTAACTGTGGAACGGAAGGGTGAACAAGCTGTTTTGACTCCTAAGAAACCATTCAATCCCGAGATCAAGATCGATGGCGAGACGGTCTTTAAGTATAATCGTCAGGACCAGCTCATACTGCGTTATGATAGCATATATGCTGATGAGGCACAAACGATGATCACCTATCGTGCCACCTATGATGACATGGGACGTTTGACCACAGAATACAAGCCCGATGGCAAGTATGTTAGGGAGGCCTGTTATTTCAGCTATGACTATGACGAACAAGGCACGCTCTTGTGTCGGCGTCAGTATATCCATGTGAACAGCAAGAAATGGGTGAAGGGTAAAATAGTAGATACGTGCGTGAGTCTGAAGGAGGTGGCTGTGGACTCATGTGACAACAGGGGCAACATGATCCTGTGTACCAACTATGACAGTGGGGACACCCTTCGCTATACCTATGATGAGCACAACAGACTTACTAGTTGGTCTGAATATCGTAGGGGCGAATGTAGACGCTGGTGTGCCTTCTCCTATGATGAACAGGATAACCCAGTCTTGATGCGACATGGTAGGGAAAATATGGATGTTGTAGATATCTACACACTTTCTTATCTACCCGATGTGAAGATAGAAGATGTGGCAGATCTTGATATAGAGCTTGTCAGGGACCTTTCTGGTTTGCGTTCCATGGACGAGCGTTATGTCTATTTCAAACCTGTGATGCACAATGCTCCTCGTTTGGTTGTCAAGGAATATACGAATAAAACAGACACGGATTATCATCATAAGATGGAAGGATTTCTCTTAACTTTTCATTATTCCGATAGACTCCATTAAGTTATTCTCCTTATCTAAAAAACTATGTGAAATACTTGGTTTTTAGGGTTTTGTATTTCTCATGTAACATTATCTAAAGTACATGTAACATGAGAGCTAGTGTGTTAGGTGGAAATGCGTTATTTTTGTACCCAAAACAAAACCTAACAACATGAGAAGACTAATTATACAACTTTTCGTGCTGCTGTGTGTGGCTTTACCAACATGGGCGGCCGATCAATTCGTGACTTTTGAGCCTCAGAGTGGGGCGGTGTGTTTGACTGATCTGAAGGGCGACATCGTGTGTGATCCGAAGGACTGGAAGGGTGTTCACTTGGCGGTGGACAACCTGAAGAAGGACTTGGTGAAGGTGACAGGCAGGGAGGATTTCCCAATTGTGGTGGGCACGCTGGGAAAGAGTGCGCAGATTGACAGACTTGCAAGGAAGAAAGTGATTGACGCTGCGGAGTTGAGGGGCAAGCATGAGAAGTTTCTCATCACCATGAATAAGAATCAGTTGGTGATTGCTGGAAGTGATAAGCGTGGCACAATCTATGGTGTGTATGAACTCTGTAAGCAGATAGGTGTGAGTCCTTGGTACGACTGGGCTGATGTGCCAGTTATGAAACAGGAGAAGGTGTATGTGAAGCAGGGTGTGTTTACGGATGGTGAACCTGCTGTGAAGTATCGTGGCATCTTCTTGAATGATGAAGCGCCCTGTCTGACAGGATGGAGAGACGCGAACTATGGTCCAGTGTTCAATCATGAGTTTTATGCCCGTGTGTTTGAGTTGGTGCTCCGACTGAAGGGTAACTTCATGTGGCCTGCCATGTGGGGTTCTGCTTTCTACATGGATGATCCGCTGAACCTGCAGACAGCAGATGATATGGGTGTGTGTATGGGTACTTCGCACCACGAGCCAATGGCACGCGCCCAGCAGGAATGGACGCGTGATCGCAGTCATGGTGCATGGAACTACGACACCAACAAGGAGGTGCTGGACAAGTTCTGGAAGGGTGGTGTGGAACGCATGAAGAACACGGATGATGTGGTGACTGTGGGTATGAGAGGAAATGGCGATGAGCCAATGGGTGAGCATGCTGATGTGGAGTTGCTGGAGCGCATCGTGAACAGTCAGCGAAAACTTATAGAGGAGGCTACTGGCAAGTCTGCCAAAGAGACACCACAGGTATGGGCTCTCTATAAGGAGGTGCAGGAATATTATGAGAAGGGCATGACAGTGCCTGATGACGTGATTCTCTTGCTTTGTGATGATAACTGGGGGAATGTGCGTGTGCTTCCTGAACTGGAATGGAACAAGGGAACGGGTGCTTTCTCCAAGCGTCATCCTGGTGGCTATGGCATGTATTATCATGTGGACTATGTGGGTGGACCTCGCAACACGAAGTTTCAGAATGTGTCGCAGATACAGCGAATATGGGAGCAGATGCAATTGACCTATTCTTATGGTGTGGACAAGTTGTGGATTCTGAATGTGGGTGACCTCAAGCCGATGGAGTTTCCCATTGACTTTTGGTTTAAGATGGCATGGAATCCTGCTCAGTTCAATGCTTCCAATCTGATGGATTATACAGAAGATTTCTGCCGAGAGCAGATGGGTGAGGCATGTGCGAAGGAGGCTGCTCGTATCTTGAATCTGCAATGTAAGTATGCGCATCGCCGCACACCAGAATTGCTGGATACCCGTACATTCAATCTGCAAACAGGTGAGTGGGCAGAACGTGTGAAGGAATATGATCTGCTGGAGCGTGAGGCAACAATCTTGAGAGAGAAAGTGCCTGTGGCTTACAGAGACACCTACAATGAACTGGTCTATTTTCCTGTGAGGGTTTTTGCCAACCTATATAATATGTATTATGCGCAGGCACTGAACCGCTATTATGCGGAGAGAAAAGACTTGAGAGCCAATGAGTGTGCAGATAAGGTGGAGTTCTGTTTCCGTAGAGCTCAGGAACTGGTGGATGAATACAACCATAAGATAGCAGGTGGCAAGTGGAATCACATGATGGATGAAATCTATATTGGTTATCGTTCTTGGAACAATCCAAGGCAGAACACGATGCCAGCCGTACAGCGTGTGGAGGAGAGCGAGGCTGTTCAGAATCAGGAGATTGTGTTTGAGCCAAAGAAGATGATTGCTGTGTTGGAGGCTGATGAGTTTGCTGAGAAGAAGGATGCCAGAGACGGTGGAAAGATTGCTGAGGGTGCGAAGTGGCAGGTGATGCCAGGCTTTGGTGTGTGGAAGGCTGGCGTGGCTTTGATGCCTTATACCAACAGCACGGAGGGTGCAAGCATCACGTATGCTTTCAACACGAAAGAGGAACATGCAGAGGTGCAAGCCACGGTGATTTTAGCACCCAACTTCCCGTTTAATGATGGCAGGGGGCACCGCCTGATGATTCTCTTGGATGGCAAGGAGGTGCAGACTCTGAATGTGAACGAGGCAAGCCGATATGTAAGAGATGGCTACCGTGACCAGAACTATAACTGGGAAACGACTCGCATGAATACTCAGAGGGTGAAATTGCCTGCCATTGTTGCTGGTGAGCACCAACTTACACTCTGTCCGCTCGACCCAGGAATTGTGATTGAAAGAGTGGTGATTGAGTAACTGCGTGAACAAGGCTATTATGACAAAGAAAGGGGCGATTCGAATCAAAATCGTCCCTTTTTGAAAGCAAAATCTCCTCAACAATGACGTTTGAGAAAAAAGATGAGGCGAAAACTGATAAGAATCAAGAAAAATCATTATATTTGTACCAGATAATCCGATAATGCTTTTCAGTATGGGAAAAAAATTGATGACCGATGCAATACTGGCTTATGCTGTGGAGTTCTTTTCTGAGACCTCTATCTGGGCTATCTTGTTTGTGGTTCTTCTCTTGGCTGTGGGGGAGTATGCTTTATGCAGATACCTCATCAATCGTGAAAGAGAAAAGCGTGATCAGGACCTGATTCGTCTTGAGCGTGAACATCGTTATGAACTGGAGGAAAACGGACAGCGTGTGCTGTCGAGTGTGAGCCAAAGGTTGCTCACTCCCATCACGCTCATCATCAGTCCCCTGCAACAGATGGCTTCTGAACCACTGAACGATGATGTGAGAGTGAGGATTCAGATGGTGCTGAGAAATGCACAGATTCTGTTGCATCAAGTGAATATGTTGCCTTCGGGCATGAAGAGCGACGTGATGGGAATGATAGTTCCTCCTCTGGATACGGTGATGACGACTGTGAGTGCACCACCTGCTGAGAAGTCTGTTCCTCCTGCGGAAGGGAAAGAGGAGATGAATTCTGCTTCGATGACTGATGTGGATGAGCAGGCGAGAGGCATTGACGATAATAATGTGGCTGTTGTGGCTGCTAACATCAATAACGAAAACCATGAGGAGAAGCCTGCAGACCAGAGGTTCACGATGTTGATGGTGGATGACAGTCCTGACATGTGTCGCTTCGTGCATGATTATTTTAGAGGAGAGTATCATGTGCTCACCGCCTCAAATGGAGAACATGCAGTGAAGGTGCTGGAAGAGCACGATGATATTGACTTGGTGGTGAGTGACGTGACTATGCCTAAGATGAATGGTCTGGAATTGTGCAAGCAAATCAAAACAGACTTGAGATGGTCTCACATCCCAGTGATTTTGCTCACTGGCAGAAGAGGGGAGCAACTGGAGGTGGAAGGACTCCGATTGGGCGCAGATGACTATATCACCAAGCCTTTCAATGTGGAGATGCTCCGATTGAGAGTGAAGAAGTTTATCGAGAAGAGGGAGTCAAGGCAACGAGAGTTCCGTGAGAATTTAGAGGTGGTGGCAAAAGACATTACCATTACATCTGTGGATGAACAGTTCATCCAACGTGCCATGAAGATCTGCCAAGATCATATCTCAGACACGGAGTTCTCGGTAGAGGCTCTGGGACATGAATTATCGTTGAGCAGAACTTATCTTTATAAGAAGCTAATTAATATCACAGGTAAAGGACCTGCAGAATTTATCCGCACCATTAGAATGAAACGTGGAAAGCAGTATCTGGAACAAGGTTCTATGCCTATTTCCGACATCTCTGCGTCTTTAGGCTATAGTAGTCCAAAACGTTTTACAGAGAACTTCAAGGCTGAATACGGTATGTCTCCCACGGAATACATGAGGAGATTTCGTGAGGAACGAAATGAAAAGATTGAAATATGAGAAAGTTTAAGGACATTGAGGTTGCTGTGGCAGGAACTGGATATGTGGGACTGAGCATTGCCACATTGTTGTCGCAGCACCATCAGGTGACTGCAGTGGATGTGATTCCTGAGAAGGTGGATCTGATTAACAATCGTAAGTCACCAATTCAAGATGATTACATAGAGAAATTCTTGTCAGAAAAGGATCTACGTCTTACTGCTACTATTGACGGGCGTAAGGCTTATGCCAGTGCAGACTTTGTGGTTATCGCCGCTCCCACCAATTATGACCCTGTGAAGAATTATTTCGACACTTCTCATGTAGAAGAGGTGATAGAATTGGTGTTGGAGGTAAATCCAGAGGCTGTGATGGTTATTAAATCGACCATTCCTGTAGGTTATACCGAGAGCCTTTATCAGAAATATGGCAATGGCATGAAGTTGCTCTTCTCTCCAGAGTTTCTGCGCGAGAGCAAGGCATTATATGATAACCTCTATCCCTCACGCATCATTGTGGGTGCTCCTAAGCGTATTGAGGTGAAGTGTGTGGATGAGTTGAATGAGGCGGCAGACACTTTTGCAAAGCTTTTGCAGGAAGGTGCTATCAAGAAGGATGTGGATGTGCTCCGCATGGGTCTGACCGAGGCTGAGGCAGTGAAGCTTTTTGCCAACACCTATCTGGCACTTCGTGTAAGCTACTTCAATGAGTTGGACACCTATGCGGAAGTGAAGGGCTTGGATGCTCAGGCGATAATTCAGGGTGTGGGACTTGACCCACGTATTGGCACGCACTACAATAACCCTTCCTTTGGTTATGGTGGCTATTGCTTACCTAAGGATACTAAGCAACTTTTGGCCAACTATCAGGATGTGCCCCAGCAGATGATGACTGCCATTGTGGAAAGTAACCGAACAAGGAAGGATTTCATTGCAGACCGTGTGCTACAGATGGCGGGTTATTATGGCTATACGAACCGTAGTGGATGGAATCAGCATGCGGAGAAGGACGTGACGATAGGTGTGTTCCGCCTCACAATGAAGAGCAACTCTGATAACTTCCGTCAGTCATCCATTCAGGGCATTATGAAGCGCATCAAGGCGAAGGGTGCGACGGTGATCATCTATGAGCCAACATTGGAGGAAGGTACAACCTTCTTTGGTTCTAAGGTGGTGAATGACTTGACAAAGTTCAAGGAAATGTCCCAGGCTATTGTTGCCAACCGTTATGATGCCTGTCTCGATGATGTGAAAGACAAGGTATATACCCGCGACCTCTTCCGTCGTGACTGATAAACTTGCTCTTTTCATGGCTTTAAGGAGCAACAACGTGAAGAGGGGAACAATGGCATTAGAGAAGTGCCATGAATTGAAATAGGAATACAAACGATTTTTATATAAAAGAAAAGAGATTTATATCTAAACGAACAAAACCAAACACTTGATGAAGAAAACATTATTGTCGCTTGTGGGACTGCTGGTGGGTATCACAGTTTCTGCACAACAATTTGATTTGCGTCTGCTCAATCATTGGGACAACCCTAATGGTACAGTGGAACGCGGCTATGCTGGTCGTTCCATCTGGAAGTGGGAAGAAATCCCTTCGGGAAAAGGAAAGATGCCTACAGCATTAAAGGAAAGATACGAGGAGTATGCTAAGATCAACCAGAGTTATGGTATTAATGGCACTGTGCTCAACAATGTGAATGCGAAGCCCATGGCTCTCTCTACCGATATGTTGAGAAAGACAAAAAAGCTTGCTGACATTTTTCGCCCTTATGGAATAAAAGTATATCTGTCTGTCAATTTTGCCTCTCCCAAGGCTTTAGGCAACCTGGAAACCGCTGATCCGCTGAATAAAGAGGTACAGCAGTGGTGGCAGAAGAAGGTGAAGGAAATCTACCAGTTGATTCCAGACTTTGGTGGATTTCTTGTGAAGGCAAATAGTGAGGGTGAGCCTGGCCCGATGGATTATGGTCGCACACATGTGGATGGGGCCAACATGTTGGCAGAGGCTCTGAAGCCTTACAATGGCATTGTGATGTGGCGTGCTTTTGTCTATTCTTCGCAAGGAGGTGACCGCGCCAATCAGGCTTATGAGGAATTCATCAACTTTGATGGTCAATTTGCTGACAATGTAATTATCCAGATCAAGAATGGCCCTATCGACTTCCAACCTCGTGAGGCTGTGTCTCCATTGTTCTTTGGTTTGAAAAAGACCAAGACGATGGTAGAGTTCCAGATCACGCAGGAATATACGGGTGGAAGTATCCATACCTGTTTCTTGGCTCCTATGTGGAGAGAGTTCTTCGACACACTGGAGTTTGGTGCGGGCAAGCCAACAGCGGAGCAACAGGCGGCAAGCACTTCGGGTGTACCATTCCCTGCCATCCCTAACCTTGTAGGAGTAGCAGGTGTGGCCAATATTGGTGACAGCGTGAATTGGACTGCCAATGACTTGGCAATGTCGAACTGGTATGCCTTTGGCAGGCTGGCAAATGATGTGAAGGCTTCCTCTCGTGACATTGCAGAGACCTTCCTGAGAGAGAACTATACAGACGATGAGGGCTTTGTGGTTCCTATGGCGCAGTTGTTATTGAAGAGTCGTGAGGCTGTGGTGGACTATATGATGCCTATGGGCTTGCATCACATATTTGCAGGTGGTCATCACTATGGGCCAGAGCCTTGGTATGCTCCACGAGGAAGTCGTGAGGACTGGTTGCCTCGCTTCTATCACCGTGCTGACAGCATTGGCATAGGCTTCAACCGTTCGGACTATGAGGAGGAGTGTTTGGCAGGGAATATGGGTTCAAACAATGTGGGACAATATCCAGAGCCTTTGCGTACATTATATAATAATATAGAAACATGTCCGGAAAACCTGCTTCTATGGTTTCATCATGTTCCTTGGGGACATGTGATGAGCAATGGATTGACTATGTGGGAAAACATGTGCTATATGTATGACCGTGGTGTGAATCAAGCCAATGATTTTGTGCAAACATGGGGCGAGATGAGAAAATACTTTGGCAAGGATGAATCAAAGGGCGTGATGTCTATGGAAAGATATAGAATGCAGGAGGTGCGCTTCGTGCGTCAGGCTAAGGATGCGCAGTGGTGGAGAGATGCTTGCTTGCTCTATTTCCAGCAGTTCTCGCATAGGCCCCTGCCAGTAGATAGCCCTGCCCCTCGCTTTCAGTTGGATCAGTTGATGAAATACCATCTGAACATGGACAACTATACAGCAGCAGACCCTACGAAGTTGCCAGAGTGGTAAACCTCATGATGTTTGCCTTCATATGGTGAATAACATGAGTTTGGCAAACCTGGAAGATGAAGCAGTTTGCTTCGATGGTTGATGCATCTTCTCAATCATGCTTATGAGGTCAAAAACGCACGCATGGTGCGATGGTCATCGAACAATTGTTCATTGATCATCGCACCATTGTTCGTTGGCACTTGAAGCATTGTTCGTTTGCCATTGAACAATTGTGCGTTGAGGCATGAAAAAAACTTCGAGCATACGAGATGCGAAATGGCAGGGGAATCCTACCATTTCATCTTTACACACACCTGCTTTTGTTTACCCTTCCTGATGATTGAGGCAAGGTGTGGTCAATTCGTTGAACTCAGGTTGAATGATTGTTATGCTATCTCAGGAATCTCTGGTTCGGAGTCTGAGATTTCTGGTTCTATAGGTGTATCAGGATCGTCGGGATCAGGATCAACAATAGGTTCATTAGGGTCAATAACAGGTTCGTCGTGTTTTCCCCCATTGATGTCTAAGGTGATTGTACCATCCTCATGTTCCACAATATTAGTGATGGTCTGGTCAAGTATGCCTCCTGTATAAACAGCATAAGAGGACATCTCTGTCACATTCTTTTCTCCTGGATACAAATCTCCACGCAGGGAAAGAGCCCACACATCTCTTTCTTCGGTAGTCTTGACCGTGCTGCTTGAGATGAGTTCGCCGTCTGCAGGAACGAGTGTCAGCCGTGGGTGGTTGGCATCGCTATTCACTTGATTGGTGCTCCATGCACTCTGATTGAAATCCACATGCGAAATCATTAACCCATGATTTGCCCCATAGGTGTTGTAGAGTCCTATGCTTCTCCAGCCCAGATATTTGTCGCAACCTATATTCTGTCTGTTCTCTAAGATGAAGTATTCATTGGGATTGGCTTTATTGACTATCTTATAAGCCTTTCCTCCCTTAGCCAGTGGTTGGAGGGTGAGGGTAAGAGGTTCATCGGGTGTGAGTTCCTCAAGCTTCCTCCATCCCATGAAATCAAGTTCGTAGCCCGACATGCAACAGGGCATCATGCCCATTGCCTGATAGCATCCAGAGTCCATGATGTCCCAATAGTCCAGTCCAAATCCATTGCCCTTAGTGTCATACAGGTCGGGCAGTCCAAGTCCGTGACACAACTCATGCACAATCGTTCCTATACCATCCAGATTGCCTCTCAGCAGTTCGTTAGAGCATCCGTAAGCACCAATAGTGATGGATTTCTCCCCATTGTCTTCATAGGTGACAGTCATAGCACTGGTGCTCTCCTTGGGCCAGATGGTGTTGGGGTCTTTGGTGGAGGATACATTCTCGGGTTCTCCTGCATAGATGAAGTAGAGGAAATCCACTCTTCCATCGTGATTATTGTCGAAAGTGGTCCAATCTATATTTTGTTGAGCGGCCAGTTGGCAAGCCTCTTTGTAAAACTCACGGATGTTCACATCCTTTGCTCTGTCTTTGTTCTCTCCATAGTAGGCATAACTTCTTGAGAGCGTGACTGGGCCAATCACCGTGAATTGAGGGGTGAAGAGGCCAGAGGATTGTTCGTTGAAATACTCTCCAACAGAGATGGCCGAAGTGCCTGGCTGTATTCCAGTGCCTGCATTCATGAGGCTATCGTAGAGCAGGACGAGTGCTTCTTCGGTGTCTCTGGCTGTAAACTTCAGATCGTCAAATTGTACTAAGATAATAGGAAGATGGGGTGCTCCCAAAGTAGGAATGGGTGCTCCGATGATAGAGCCAATCTTTCGGATGGCTTGATTGCCAGAGAAGGAGTGGTAGTTGGTCACATTCTCGATGCGTCCACGTTCGGGCAACCATTCATCTTGTGCAGTGGCTATTTGTGCTACTGCCACCAGCATCCATGATATGAGGAGTTTCAGTGCGTTTCTTTTATTCATTGGTCTTCTTTCTTCCCAAATATCTTGATCTGTTGCGAAGTGCCATCATGATGACAACAACGGCAATGACAATCAGTGCAATATATCCAACAATGACAGCGGGATTCCGCCATATAGGAGGTGCTATGGTAAGAAAGATGACAGCAGCATCTCCTTCCCATCGTTCGGGATTGTAACTGGCTTGCAGGGTAATCTTATAAGTTCCGCTGGAGAGGTCTGTCAGTCGGATGGGATGTGCATTGTCAGACACAATCCAAGGTTCGTCAGGGTTGAGACGATAGCGAAACCACACCACCTCGCCATTATCATAGGATGAAACAGCATAGTGGATGGTGAAAGTGTTTTGGTCATAAGTCAGTTTCAGTTCTTCTGTCTGGGAAAGCGAATGTGCAAGAATGCCTGTCTCATCATTAGGAAGAATGAGCTTGTCCTTTACAAAGAGCCTAAGGAAATAAGGCTTCAGTCGCTGGCGAGAAAGCGTGAAAGAGGCAGGGTCAAAGCGCACCAATCCATTGTAAGTTCCTATATATACTTGCCCTTTCTGGTCCACATATCCTGAGGAATAATTGAGATAGTTGGATGGCAAATCGTGGGCAATGGTCTGATGATTCAACACTTGCTTGTCGAGATTATAGCTGTAGAGACCATCAAATGTGCTGATCCATAGGCGATGGTGATAGTCTTCAATGATGTTGGTCACAGTTTGCTGGCTCAGACGCTCGGATTTTGTGAACTTCTCGGTCTTGCCTGTCTTTTCATCATAACTCATCAATCCATGAATATCTGTGCCTATCCAATACAGTCCCTTGGAGTCTTCCATGACCACATTGGCGCACTTATAGCTGAAAGAGGTTTTCTTCGCTCTCCATCCACCATTTGTGTGTTGTTGAATCTTCCACAATCCCTTGTTGATAGATGCTACCCACACATTGCCATGTCGGTCGGCGTAGAGATGCCGTACCGAAGTATTGTTGAGTTCAGGAATGGGGTTAAAACTCTCATCTTTCTCGTTGAAGATATACACGCCCATAGAAGAGCCAACAAACAATGTTCCATTCTGATGGCAAAGTGTTGCGCCTAAAATGTTTGTGCCTACCTTTGTCTTGTTGGTTTTTTCATATTGGTTCTTCAGTGTCATGCTCTTTGTGTCAATCACATAGATGCCTCTAAGGATGGTCGATACCCAGAGATCATCCCCCTTTAAGGTCAGTGACTGCACGTTGAAAGGAGCAGGGTGAGAGCCCCAATTGATATTGGCTTTCTGTAGTATGCGCTTTTCTTCGTTGAGCAAGTACAATCCGTCGTCTTCTGTTCCCACCCAGATGTGTCCATACTTGTCTTCGCAGATTTCTCTAATCACATTCACGTCGCTGTCCTCTTCTTCAGCCTCTTTAGGCATGAAGATGTTGAAGTTGTGGCTTGAGAGGCTGATGCGATTCATTCCTCCAAAGAAAGTTCCTACCCAAACGCCATTCTCATCATCCAGGAAGAGAGAATGGACTGCATTGTCGGAAAGGCTATTGCCAGGATGGCGCGACTGGCGAATGCCACGAATACGTCCATCCCTTATTCTGTATATCACTATCCCTCGTTCCGTACCTATCCACAATTCATCACCTACAGGAGTCATGGCTGTGTGGGCAGTGATAGGGAAGCCTTCCTCATCATGTGTCAGTAGCATTCTTGAGGTGAGTTGGCTGGTGGAGAACAAGCATGCTCCATCTCCGCTTGAAACAACGGCTAAGTCACCATTCCTCATTTCCGTGATGTTGATAATGTAAGAGAATTGCTCCACTCCTTCTGGCTTCACCTCGTAAGAGCGCAGTCGGTCGTTGAGCACATCATATCTATATAGGATGCCACTTGCATCTCCTAACCAGACCGCCCCGTTTCTGGTCACAGTCAGACAGGTGGGGGAAAACATGCCTTCACCAATCTGCTTGGCTTTTTTCTGCTGTACATCAATCATGTAGGCTTTCCCACTGATGATGGCCCACAGAAACCCTTTCTTTCCAAACTGGATGCTGGCAACATCGGCCCTTTCTGGAAGTCCTTCCACTTTAATCTCTGTCAGCTTCTGCATGCTTGTGTCATACATGTAGAGACCTTGCCTTGAGCCAATCCATAGTTCATTGTCACCCCAAGTAGTCAATGCGGTCACACGGCAGTAATATCCTCCGAGGTCTTTTGTATCGGGAATCTTGTATTGATGGGTATAGTTTCCGTCAAAGATGCAGAAGCCATTGTTTGACCCTATCCAAATAAAGCCATTTAATTGTGCAATGCATGTTTTTCCACGCACTCTGAGGTCATCATTTATTCCATAGTTCTTAATGTGGTACTCCACTTGCGACCAGGCTGCTATTGTGATGAATAGTAGTATCTGACATGCTAATATTTTTTGTAAGATTCTTCTCATATAAGTCTGTTCTGTAACTCTCTTAAGGCCTTTTCAAATCCTTTTGAAGGAAAGTTCTGATTGTTATTGAAGTTTTTGGTTGGTTTTTTTCTAACGTCTGTAAATGTCTTTTAGATTGTCTCTGCAATTTAGTTTTTTTGATAAAGTCAGGCCAAGGCTAATGTCGGGATTCATTTCTCTGTCGAACTGCTTCAAATAGCAATACGGCTGCACTTACGCTCACATTCAGAGAGTCAAGCTTTCCCAGCATCGGTATGCGGATATGTGCGTCGGCTGCTTGTCGCCACATGTCTGTCAGTCCAGTAGCTTCTGTTCCCATCACAATGGCTGTACCTCCTCTCATGTCTGTGTGGTAATAAAGACTTGAGTCTTGTAGCTGAGCTGTCAGAATCTGGATTTTCCGGTCTTTGAGAAATGCTATGCATTCCTTGCTCTCGCAGATCACACAGGGTACTGTAAACACTGCTCCAATCGCACTTCTGATAAGATTTGGATTGTATAGATCTGTTAGCGCATCACATATAATCACTGCATCTGCCCCAGCAGCATCTGCACTTCGGAGGATTGCTCCCAGATTACCAGGCTTTTCCACACGCTCCACAATCATCAGCAGAGGATTGGCGTTTAGTTTCAAGTCTTCCAACTTCAGATTCCTGCCACGCACCACAGCCATCACACCCTCTGTGCCACCTCGATAGGCTATTTTCTCATACACCTCCTTGGTAACTTCCATCACATGGGGTGGCTGCGTCTGTTGCAGTAGGAATTCTGTTTCCCTTCCAGCAATATCCCAGCACACAAACACACGCTCTATCTGCATCTTGGCATCTATGCAATGTGAGAGTTCTCTCGCTCCTTCCACCACAAAAAGCCCTGTTCGTCTTCTTTCGGCAGACTTTTGCTGTAAGGCAACCATTGCCTTGACTTGTGCATTTTGTGTGCTCGTAATTGATGTTACTTCCATCCTTTCGCTGCTTATCACCCACAAAAATATACTTTTATCTTCATTTCTGCAAGTTTTCCATTGAAAAAGATGGTTTCAAGATGTAAAAATTGTTCTTAAAGGATTTTTGATGTAACTTTGTATGTGTCTATGACACACGACTCTGAGGAACATGGAGGCTTCGGGATGGTCTTTGTATAAGTATTAGAATTTCCTATATAGAAGTCTCGGCATCATTCATGATGTATCTCTAACTTATCATCTAACTTCAAACCTGTATTTACACTCAATGAAACCTATGACTGTATTTGGTAAACTGACCACGGTTCTTGCGTGGTTCTCTGTATGGGCACTTTCCGCGCAGGCTCAAGTGTCCAGCCCTGCTCCAGACTGGGAGAATCCTTCCGTGTTGGGAATCAACAAGCTTCCTTATCATTCCACACTTCAACTTCCCTCGAAAGAAAAAGAGTGCACAGAGATCATATCTCTTGATGGACAGTGGTTTTTCAAGTGGTCGAGAAATCCAGAAGAAAGACCGCAGGGCTTTGAGAGCGAGCAATATGACGTGAGTCAGTGGAGCAGAATTGCCGTGCCAGGCAACTGGCAGATGCAAGGCTATGACATCCCCATCTATGTCAATATGAATTATCCCTTCAAACGTAATCGTCCCAGAGTCACCGATGAGCCAGAAAGAGATTGGACAGCATACGAGAATCGCAACCCGATAGGTTCTTATGTGACCTTTGTAGATGTGACGGACGAGATGCTTCGTCAGCATCTCATCTTGCATTTTGGTGGAGTGAAATCTGCCATGTATGTGTGGGTAAATGGTCAGAAAGTAGGCTATAGCCAGAACTCCATGTCGCCTGCAGAGTTTGATGTGACCCGCTACATGAGAAGGGGAAGAAACCGTCTGGCTGTGGAGGTGTATCGTTGGTCGGACGGCTCTTATTTGGAGTGTCAGGACATGTGGCGGTTGAGCGGCATCTTTCGTGAGGTGCAGTTGTGGGTGAGACCTCTTGTACACATGAGCGACTACCGTATCACGGCTCTTCCTTCAGATGATTTCAGCCAGGCGACCGTTCGTGCTGACGTCTCATTGTGCAATGTGGGTTCTAAAGATGCAAAGCAACTGAAGGTGCGCTTTACGTCAGAAGGCATAGCCAAAGAGGCTGATGTGAAAAGGATTGTGAGGGGTGACACGCTTCATCTGCAGATGGAATGTGTCATGAACCATCCACGCTTGTGGTCGGCAGAAAAGCCCCATCTCTATCCTTGCCGTTTGGAACTGTTGGACAAGGCAGGTAAGGTGCTGGAGCATTTCGACTATCATTTTGGAGTGAAGAAAGTAGAGGTTGTTGGTGGGGTATTCAAGGTCAATGGAAAGAATGTGAAGTTGAGAGGAGTGAACCGACATGACCATCACCCTCGTACAGGTCGTTTTGTGGATGATGCCACTTATGAGAAGGATATACAATTGATGAAGCAGGCAAATGTCAATTTCCTGCGCACCTCTCACTATCCAGATCGTCCCTATCTGTATGAACTCTGTGACCGCTATGGCATCTATGTGATGGATGAGGCAAATCAGGAAACGCATGGATATGGTTATGCCAACAGGGAGATGGGAGAAGACCCAGAATGGAAACAGGCACATGTGGACAGAGCCGTGTCACTTGTGCAGCGCGACAAGAATCATCCTTGTGTGATTTTGTGGAGTCTGGGCAACGAGGGCGGCGTAGGTCCTAACATCCAGGCGATGTATGATGCTGTGTGTGCGCTTGACAGCACTCGTCCTCCTTTCTTTGACAGCGACCGCCGTTATTCTGACATTTATGACGATAGTTATCTCTATCCTGACGAGTTGCGAGAGAGGGCAAGAGAGGTGAAAGACAAACCTTTCATGATGCGTGAATATGCTCATGCTATGGGCAATTCCGTGGGTAATCTGAGGGAGTATTGGGATGTGATCTATGCAGATTCCAGCATATGTGGTGCTGCCGTGTGGGATTGGGTGGATCAGGGTATAGCCAAGCCTATAGATGGAGGTCCGCTTCGTCTTTCTTCCTCGCTGGAGTTACAACACGACGAGTTTTGGGCATACGGAGGAGGTTTTGGCGATAAGCCCAACGACAGGAACTTCTGCCTTAATGGTTTGATTGGCGCAGACCGCGTTCCTCATCCTCACTATTATGAGGTGCAGTATGTCTATCAGCCAATAGAGTTTAGGATGGAGCAGACAGCCATTCGGCTGGTCAATCATGATTGCTTTACTGCTTTGGATGAGTATGACTATACTTTCAAGCTGCTCAGAAATGGTGTTGTGGTGTCAGAGGGTATGCTCACCTTGCACGATGATCAGTTGGATGTGCCAGCCTATTCAGAACATCATGGTGAGACAACAATCCTTGTGAGTGCTTGTCTGAAAGAGAATCAGTTGTGGGCTTCAAAAGGCTTTGCTGTTGCTCGGGAACAGTTTGTCCTTGTTCCATACTCCTTTAAAAACACCTTGGAGGAGGGAATGGCAGGCGGAGAGGGACTGAAGATGGGGAAGGGGAGAAGCATGTCTGTTCTGACGGAGCGTGACTCTATTGTTTTTGATAGTTTGGGAAATGTGATCAGCTGGAAGATTGATGGTGTGGAGATGTTGAAAGCGCCGCTGGAGCCTTATTTTTGGAAGCCAGTCAATGACAATCAGCAGGCAGCGGGCTTTGAGCGTCGTTTGGGCATTTGGAAACAGGTTGCGGCTCAGCGAAAGTATAAGTCGTGCAAAATGGAAAGAAGTGGTAAGAATATCAAACTTTCTTTTGAAAACACATTGTCTATTGGTGCAAACTTACTGCTGAACTATACAGTCAATGGTGAAGGGAAGATGTTTGTGGAAATGAGTTATGTTCCTACATCCGAAGATATACCTCTCATTCCTAAGTTTGGCATGAGGATGCGTGTTCCTATAGATTTTAATCAGGTGAGGTATAATGGTCGTGGTCCTTGGGAAAACTATCCAGACCGCAAGCATTCAGCATTCTTGAGTGAATATGACATGCCACTGTCGGATTTGATGACAGAGTATGCGAAGCCACAAGATAATGGCAACCGCTGTGATGTGCGTTGGTTCAATCTTTCCTCCGAAAGTGCGACCTTGCAGATTGAAGGTTCTGAACCTCTTTGTATTCGTGCCTGGGACTATGGTGAGGAGAATCTTGAAGCGGGTCATCCCTATGAGTTGGAAAGAGGACGCTTCGTCAATTTGAATATAGACCAGAATGTGCATGGTGTGGGCGGAACAGACACATGGGGCAAGAGAACATTGCCCGCCTATACGATTGATGGTAATCAGCCTCATCACTACTCTTTCTTCTTGTCTTGGAAGTAGAGGATAGTGGGACATGAGAGAGGTGTGGTGGCAAACGAACAATGGTGTGGTGGCAAACGAACAATGGTGCGATGGCCAACGAACAATGCTTCAAGTGCCAACGAACAATTGTTCGATGACCGATGAACCATGCGTGCGTTTCTGACCTTATCAGCATAGGCTTCTTACTCTTCTATTATTCGTTGTAGATAAAGAATGTGAGTTCGATGAATTCAGAAGAGGAACAGTCGATTTTGATTACTTTCTCTCGGAATTCCTCATTCCTGACCTTGTTGAAAACATCTGTGTCCGCTCGTCTTCTGCTTCAGCATAAGGATACGATAGACTTGCAAATGCTCACAGATTTTAAGCAGACAGTCATAAAAAGAAATGAAAGGACACCAGATTACATGATAAAAGAAGCCCTTCCATACCTTGTTGGCAGGAAGGGCTTCTGATTGTTTGTTATGCTACTTGCTCACTTCTTTCTCTTTTTCTCAAGAAAATCCTTGAATTCGTCGAGAGAGGCAAACTCCGTGATAGGGTGCTCTGGCAATTCGTAATGGCCTTCAATATAGGTGACAGTACCCTTCTTGGTCAGGTAGAAGGCGTCAAATCCAAAGAACTTTTTGATAAAAGCAACACGTTTTCTGGGCTCTTGCCCGAGAATGACGGAATAGAACTCCTTGCGTGTGTCGCAACCTATCTGCAATAGGTTGCGCACATCGTAGTAGTCTCCCAAAGTCTTTTGGCTCATGGAGACTTTGGCATCATTGTTGGATGCGCACACCAGCACATGCTCTTTGATATTGCGTTCTTTAGATGCTTTCTTCCCTGCTCTGAACGAATCGAAACCTTCTCCCCACACACCGCTGGCTTCTGTCATGCAGACAAAGGAATAGGGGTCGATTTTGTAGATCATTCGTTGCATGGTGACCTGCTCACGACGACGCACCACACTCACCACCACCTTGCGGTCTGAATGTGTGAACCATCCTATGCCGTCAAGGATGGTTGCTCCATGTCCTGTATTGACAATGGCATCGGCTATCGCTTCGGAGTTGCGTGAGAAGATCATGAATTGCACGGACTGCTGTTGCCTTCTCAACCAGTAATCGACCGTTGTGGAGGAAATGAAGAGCATCACAAATCCGAAGATGACACGAAACCAATCATGGAAGACAAAATAGCAGGAAGAGATGATGACAACATCGCAGAGCATGAGCACAACTCCCAGAGAGATGGGCTTGTATTTGTGCACAATGGCTGCAATGATGTCTGTTCCTCCTGTGGATCCGTTGTACTGGAAACAAATAGCCACACCTAATCCTTCAAGAATAGCTCCGAGGACACATGCCATGAAGACTTCATCGCCGATGAGTTGCGGAAGCATGAACTTTCCTGGGTGGGCAGGGTCTGGTATTTCAAGCACTCGTTGGGCAAGCCAGAGCATGAAGGTCATGGTCAGAACTCCCCAGATGGTCTTGATGCAGAACCTAATGCCAAGTTCTTTGATGGCAGCAATGAGCAGAATGACATTGATGGCAATGTAGGTGATCTGCACCTCAATGCCAGTTGCATAATACACGATTGAAGCCACACCAGCCACACCGCCTGTGGTCAGGCTGTATGGAAGCATGAAAACAGTGACACCAATAGAATAGATGGTGACTCCCAGAAGGATAAGGGCATAGTCCTTTAGTTCACGTAGCATAGATGGAGAAAGATGAATTTATTTTTTCTTTTTCTTTTTCATACTTTCGTAGAAGGGTTGTGACTCCACTTGTCCCTCGAAGAACTTAGCCCATTCAGATGCGCCCTTAGGACCTCGTTCCTCGTGTGAAGGATTGGATGCGCCTCGCACCACACCGCTTCCTTTCTTGTTTCTTCTGCTGTCTCTGCTGTCTCGACGCTCATCGCCGTAGCCACCTCGTCCTCCTCGACTGCCGCCTCGTCCTCTTTCTCCTCCACGACTTCTGTCGCTTCTGTCTGAATGGAAGCGCTCGCCTTCTCCTCTGCTTCTGCCACCTCGCTTTGAAGAACGTTGTCCCTCGCCCTGATCTGTTACTTCCACATTGACTTGTCTGCCATCAAAATCAGATCCGCTCAATGCTTTGATGACGGAAGAGGCTTGTTTCTCTGGAACTTCAAAGAATGAGAAACTTTGCATCAAGTCTATGCGACCGAGGTCAATATGCTGACCTTGTGCCACACGGTTGATGAATCCCATGAAGACCTTAGGGTTGATGCCATCCTTCTTGCCAAGATTGATGAAGAGACGGGTGTAGCCTGCTTCTGCTGTGCGACTGCGATTGCCTCTTGAGCGACCTTCTCCTCCTCTTTCCTCACCACTTCTGCGTGAACGTTCTGACTTCTCTGAAGGCTGGATGATTTCAGGGGCATTCTTGTAGTAATTGAGGAATCTGTTGAACTCCATCGATACCATGCGCTTGATGAGATCTTCTTTCTCCATCATGTCAAACTTGCGATAGACCTCAGGGAGGAATGGTGCGATTTCATCTTCGTCCACTTCTACCTTCTCAATATCATCAATCACTTTGTAGAGTTGCTTGGCGCAGATTTCCTGTCCTGTAGGCAGAGTGCCTGGGATGAAATTCTTGCTGATCTGATGCTCGATGGCTCTCACCTTGCCCTTTTCTTTCACGTGGATGATGGAGATAGATGTGCCTGAGCGTCCTGCTCTACCTGTACGGCCTGAACGGTGAGTATAACTCTCAATGTCATCGGGCAAGCCATAGTTGATCACGTGTGTGAGTTCATCCACATCAAGTCCTCTGGCTGCCACATCTGTTGCAACAAGCAACTGGATGCGGTGCTGACGGAACTTCTGCATGGTGAGGTCGCGCTGAGCCTGTGAGAGTTCACCATGAAGAGATTCTGCATTATATCCATCCTTAATAAGTTTGTCTGCAATCTCCTGAGTCTCCATACGAGTGCGACAGAAGATGATGGCATAGATCTCTGGATAGTAGTCTGCCACACGCTTGAGCACGTTGTATTTGTCACGTGCACTGACCATATAGTAGATGTGATTGACGTGCTCTGCACCTTCGTTTCGGCTACCGACCACGATTTCTTGAGCATCGTGCAGGTAGTTTTTAGAAATGCGCTCTATTTCTTTGCTCATTGTGGCAGAGAAGAGCAGGGTATTGCGCTCGGCAGGCACACCTGCAAGAATTGCGTCAATGCTTTCTGAGAAACCCATGTTGAGCATCTCGTCTGCCTCGTCAAGCACTACATTCTCCACATGATTGAGTTTAGCGACCTTTCGTTCCATCAGATCAACCAGACGACCAGGAGTAGCAACAATCACTTGTACTCCTTTCTTCAGTGCACGGATTTGTGGCTCAATGCTGGCTCCTCCATATACCGCCAGCACATGCAGTCCGTCGATGTATTTGGAATAGTCTTTCAGGTCGTCAGTGATCTGAAGGCAAAGTTCGCGGGTTGGTGCCATGATGACGGCTTGCACTTCTGTTCTACTTGTGTCGATTTTTTGCAATACAGGGAGGCCGTAAGCGGCTGTTTTGCCTGTACCAGTCTGTGCAAGTGCTACCACATCATTGTTGTGACCCAACAGGTAGGGGATAACCTTCTCCTGTACAGGCATAGGGCTTACATAGCCCATCTCTTTGATGGCCTTGAGAATTTCTCCTGACACACCGAGGTCTTCAAAAGTTGATTCTACTTGTGGCGTTTCATTCTCCATAGCTTGTGTGGTGGTCTCTGTTGCGAGACCTTCCATTTCAAGGGATTCTTTTTCCATTGTTTCTTTGTTACTTTCTTTCATAATTGTTTGCAAATTCTTTACTTATTGAATTGTTGAGACTTTGGCACACCTCGGCAGCGAAAGCCATTCCATGGGCTATGATCCGATCCCATTGGTCTTCGCTAATGGAAGTCATGTCGTCACGACCAATACCTTCCTTGAGCAGTCCGAAGATGATGCCTGCGTTAAAGTTGTCTCCTGCTCCGATCGTGGAGACGGTTTCTATTTTATTGACTTTGTAGTTTTTCTTGATGTTGGGAGAGAAGAGGTTGATGTCGCCCTCTGCATCAGTGGAGAGCATATGAGGGCAGTGAAATGCTACTTGCTGTTCATAGGCTTTTTGAGGATTGGATTGCCTAAACATATTTTGGAAATCCTCTGTAGAGCCCCTCACAATCGTAGCATATTCAAAGTTCTCCAAGATGGTGGAGTGGAGTTTGATGGCTTCTGCTGCGTGAGATGAGCGGAAATTGATGTCATAGTAGATGAGCGCTTCCTGCTTGGTGGCATAATCGAGAAACTCTGTCACCTTATCACGCAACACGGGGTTGAGCACAAAATATGACCCCATCATGATGATGTCATCTTTATGGACTTGAGGCCATTCCACATCGAGACGTGCTTTGGGGTAGTCTTTGTAGAACGTGTATTCTGCATCATTCCGATCGTTCAGATAGGCTAAAGAGATAGCAGTCCTGCCGTCTTCATACATGCACACGTGGCTATTGTCAATGCCATTGTTGGTCATAAACTTTTTGATGTTTTGTCCTACCCTGTCATTGCCCGTTTCAGTAATCATCGTAACGGGTACACCCATGCGTCCTAAGGAGATAATACCATTGAAGGTCGAGCCTCCTGGCACGGCTACGGTTGGTTGTTCGTTCTTAAAGATAATGTCAAGGATGGTTTCTCCTATTCCTATAACTCGTCTCATTCTTCTTCTATTTGAAAATCAGTGTTGTCAATCCCTTCTCATCAAACATTTCTTGAGCAACTCTCTGCAAGAGTTGAGGTGTGAGTTTCTCCAAATGATTGATGGTATCTTTCATCCCTTCAAATTTATGATAATGTAGATATGCCTTTGCTGTGTCGAGGGCATAATTCTCGAAATTGTCACATGCTACACCTATTTGTCCTTTGATTTGTTTGAGTGCAGCATTGAACTGTCGGGTGCTGAGTGGCTCGTTCATCAGTTTGTTTAACTCATGTCTTACCACTTTCAGGCAACGGTCCACATCTTCTGTATCACATCCAAAATAGATGGCCCATGTAGATGTGTCTGTATAGTTTGTCAGTGAACTTTCTACCGTATAGACCAGTCCACGATGCTCTCTCAGAGCTATATTCAAACGTGAGTTCATGCCTGGACCTCCCAAAATATTGTTGAGAAAGTACATGGCTATGCGTTTTTCATTCTTTGAACCATACGCAGCTCTTCCAATCATCACGTGTGCCTGATGTGTTTCTTTCTTTTCGATAAAGACACCAGGCTTTGGAACAATGTGTGTAGAGGGCGCAATAGGGTGCTCTGATGGAGTGGAAGCCTTTGACAAGAAGTTTCGGTTGAGTGTCTCCACCTTTTTCTTCACCTTGTTGAAAGGCAGGTCGCCATACACGAAGAAAACCATTTTGTCTGGTCTGTATAGGCGTTTCACGAATTGCAGGGCATCCTCTGTCTTGAATCTTCTCACATTTTCGGCTGTGCCCAGAATGTCGTGCCCCAGACTGTTTCCTTCGTAGATGAGATTTTCGAAGCGGTCAAAGATGAGTTCGGAAGGAGTGTCGTTGTAACTCTCTATTTCATCAGCAATCACTTCGCTCTCTTTGTCCATCTCATGTTGAGGGTAGGTGCTTTGAAACACAATGTCGAAGAGCAATTCTGCAGCACGATTGAAATGTTCCTTCATGAAAGCGGCATACACTACGGTCTCTTCCTTGTTGGTGTAGGCGTTCAAATCTCCTCCCACTGCCTCCATTCTATTAATAATGTGCCATGATTTACGTTTCTCTGTTCCCTTGAACATCATGTGTTCGCAGAAATGAGCCATGCCTTCCTCTTCTTCCATCTCATCTCGTGTGCCTGCATCTATACTGATGCCACAATAGGCCACACCTGTGGGAGACGGCATGTGCATGAGTCGGAGTCCGTTGTCAAACTGGTAGGTATGTGCTGTTTCTTTTATCACTTCCCTTCATTATTAATTATTAGAGATGTTTTTCTTCAAATCAGAACCACTTATATACTTGCTTTGAAGATTTTCGTCTTTCTTTCTATCTGCAACGATGGCTATTTTCAGTAAATGAGTAATCCAGCCAATCCACAAAGGACAATCATGAGGATAGGATGAATCTTATAGAGTCTTGTTCCTATAAATGACAGAAGAAAGATAATTACACTGAATATGAAAACATAGGGTGATTCAGAAGGATCGCCAAAGTTCTCCTTCGACATCAGCATGATGGCTGCCGCTGCTATCAGTCCTATAATCACAGGTCTCAGAGTGGAGAAGATAGAAGTGATTGCCTTAGAATCGTGGTGCTTGAGGAGGTATTTGCTGACACACACCATCAAGATGAAAGGCAACCAGATAACACTCAAAGAGGCAAGTATGGCTCCAAGCACGGCAGCCCATGTGGGATAGCCTTCATGAATCACGGAGGTATAACCCGCATAAGTGGCACAATTGATCCCAATAGGCCCTGGCGTGGATTGGCTAATAGCCACAACATCAGTGAATTCATTGATGGTCATCCATTGATGCTTGTTTACCACTTCGTCTTGAATCAGTGATAGCATGGCATATCCTCCTCCAAAGTTGAAGAGACCTATTTTAGAAAATACATAGAATAATTCTACAAATATCATTTCTTGATTCTCCCGTAAATATAACCGCCTATGCCTGCCACAAGGATGCACCAGATGGGTGAAACATCAAAAGCGGAAATCAAAACTGCTGTCACTATTGGTATCCACCAGTTGTACTTGTTGAACTTAGCCTTTTTTGCCATGCCGAAGCATGGAGCCAGAATTAGTGCTACCACACAGGGACGAACACCCATGAAGATCTTCTCTACATAAATGTTGTCTTTGAATTCTTGAAAGAAGATAGCGATGAGCAGAATGGCTATGATGGAGGGAATGGCAACAGCAAGTGCGCCTACCACACCACCTGCCACTCCCTTGATCTTCAGTCCTATGTGTGATGCCATGTCGATGGCAAAAAGTCCTGGAGTACTTTGAGCCACAATCATTGTGTCCATGAATTCTTCATGGCTCAACCATTGTTTTTTGTCCACAACCTCCTTCTCCATCATCTGAATCATGGCATAGCCACCTCCAAATGTGAAGCTTCCTATCTTTGCAAATGTGAGAAAAAGCTCTGTATAGATGCTCATTAGTTATTTGATTCTTTCCTCAACCCACTTGCGTGCATTGACAAATGCCTCAATCCATGGAGTTACTTCGTCATTACAGCGATCAGCAGGATAGTTTGCTTGCTGCCATGGGAAGATGGCACGCTCCAAGTGTGGCATCATGGCAAGATGACGACCATCTGTTGATGCAATACCTGCCACATCGTATGCTGAACCGTTAGGGTTGCCTGGGTAGCCACTGTAATTATACTTAGCCACGATATTGTACTCGCTTTCTGCTTTTGGAAGACGGAAGCGACCTTCTCCATGAGCAACCCACAAGCCGAGTTTGCTTCCGCTGAGTGAACCAAACATCACAGACTTGTTTTCTGGAATCTGGAGTGAGATGAACTCACTCTCAAACTTGTGGCTGACATTGTGCAACATTTGAGCATAGTCTTTTGCGTCTGTTACTGCATGATTGTTATGAATCAGACCGAGTTCTATCATCAACTGGCAGCCGTTGCAGATACCCAGTGATAAGGTGTCCTTGCGTGCATAGAACGCATCAAGAGCCGCCTTTGCTTTAGGGTTGAAGAGGAATGCGCCAGCCCAACCTTTTGCTGAACCCAGAACGTCTGAGTTGGAGAAACCACCACAGAACACAATCATGTTGATGTCTTCCAGTGTCTCACGACCACTCACGAGGTCTGTCATCATCACATCCTTCACATCAAAGCCAGCCAGATAGAGTGAGTATGCCATCTCACGTTCACCATTCGTGCCTTTCTCACGGATGATAGCAGCCTTGATGCCTGTACGCTCACGACGATCCGCACTGATGCCGTATTGATTCATCGTTCCTGTAAATGTTGCTGGGAACTCATGCTCGATGGGCTGCTTCTTATAGTTCTCAAAACGCTCCTTTGCTGTACCGTTGAAAGACTGTTTCGTGTCAAGACGGTAAGAGGTTGAATACCAGATGTCACGCATCTCATCAATGTTGAAACGACGTGTTCTGCCATCCTTCTTCACCACAACCTCACGCTCAGCGATAGGCTTTCCTATCTCAAGGAAGCCTACGCCATTGGCATTAAGAATCTTTTCCACCTCTTTCTTGTTGTCATTGCTCACCTGAATCACCACACCAGGATTCTCGGCAAAAAGCAACTTCACAGGGTCTTTCTCCTTCATGGCATTGAGGTTTACTTCCATACCTCCTCTTTGGTTGGCGAAGTTCATCTCTAAGAGAGTGGTGATGAGACCACCTGCGCTGATGTCATGACCAGCCATGAGAAGTTCCTTTTTCACCAAATCTTGTACAGCCAAGAAGGCGTCACGGAAATATTCGGGATTCTTTACAGTTGGCACGTCACTGCCCACCTTGCCCAGACTCTGAGCAAAAGCAGAACCACCCAACTTGAGTGTGTCAAAAGAGAAGTCTATATGATATAATGTGGTGTTGGCATTGCAAACCATGACAGGGCTCACTACCTTCTTCACGTCTTCTACCTCACCACCAGATGATACAATCACAGTTCCAGGGGAAACAATCTTGCTTCCATCAGGATACTTCTGAGTCATAGACAATGAGTCCTTACCTGTTGGCACGTTCACCTGAAGAGCGCAACAGAAATCACTGAGAGCTTGCACACCTTGATAGAGGCGTGCATCTTCGCCCTTCTGTGAGCGACAAGGCCACATCCAGTTAGCTGAAAGGCTTACAGAATCAAGTCCATCAGCCATTGGAGCCCACACGATGTTGGTCAATGACTCTGCCACAGATAGCACAGAACCTGCTGCGGGGTCTGCCAGACCTGCCTGTGGAGCATGTCCGATAGCGGTTGCGATACCCTTTTCGCCACGGTAGTCGAGAGCCACAACACCGCAATCGCTCAAAGGCAATTGAATCTCACCCTGACATTGCTGGCGGGCAATCTTGCCTGTCACAGAACGGTCCACCTTGTTGGTCAGCCAATCCTTACAAGCCACCGCCTCAAGTTGAAGCACATTCTTCAGGTATGTCTCTATCTCTTGATATGAATAAGTAGCATCTTCGTATGTGCGTACTGTTGTTTCATCACGCATGTAGGTCTTTGGGGAATGACCAAACATCTGAGCCACATCAAGGTCGAAAGGACGAACACCGTCACCCTGCTGGAATACAAAGTGAGCATCGCCAGTTGTTTCACCCACTACATATAGAGGTGCGCGCTCACGTTCTGCAATCTGACGCACATGCTCAATATGCTTTTCGTCAATGAGCAAGCCCATGCGCTCCTGACTTTCGTTGGCAATGATTTCCTTTGAGGACAAAGTTTTGTCACCAATGGGAAGTTTGGTCATGTCAATAAGACCACCACATTCCTCTACCAATTCTGAGAGACAGTTCACGTGACCTGCAGAACCGTGGTCGTGAATACTAACGACAGGATTTACATCTTCCTCACATAGAGCACGAACCAAGTTGTTGGCACGTTTCTGCATCTCTGGGTTGGCGCGCTGAACTGCATTCAACTCAATACCAGAAGAGTAACGACCTGTATCTACAGAGGAAACAGATCCGCCACCCAAGCCGATGCGGTAGTTGTCACCACCCACAACGACAATCTTGTTGCCTTTCTCAGGAGTACCCTTCAAGCAGTCACGCTTTGTGCCATAACCCACACCGCCAGCCAGCATGATAACCTTGTCATAACCATATTGCTCAGTTGTTTCATCCTGCTTCTCCCCATGCTCGAATGTGAGCACAGAGCCACAAATCAGTGGCTGACCAAACTTGTTTCCAAAGTCACTGGCACCATTTGATGCCTTAATCAGTATCTGTTCTGGGGTCTGATACAACCACTGGCGGATAGGTAAAACTTCCTCCCAGGGACGGATGTCGCCTTCCTTGTCAGATTTTGTCCACTTCGCATAGCTGTGTGGCTGAGAAGGTGCAACGCCATTGCGGGGATAACTGGTCATGTAAACAGCAGTACCAGCAATAGGCCAACTGCCTACACCACCGCCCATACGGTCGCGAATCTCACCACCTGTGCCTGTAGCAGCACCGTTGAAAGGCTCTACAGTCGTAGGGAAGTTATGAGTTTCTGCCTTCAGAGAGATGACAGACTCTATGTCCTTCACCTCAAAGTAATCGCTGGTTGAATGGTCTGCTGGTGCAAACTGCTCCACGACAGGACCTTGGCTGAATGCTACATTGTCCTTGTAGGCAGACAGGATCTTATTGGGATTCTCTTGGGTGGTCTTCTTAATCATCTGGAAGAGAGAACTCTCTCTCTCCTCGCCATCAATGATAAACGTTCCGCCAAAAATCTTATGGCGACAATGTTCTGAGTTTATCTGTGCAAAGCCGAACACTTCAGAGTCGGTGAGTTTTCTGCCTAACTGACCTTCCACCTTCTTCAGGTAGTCAATTTCTTCGGGCGAGAGGGCAAGACCTTCTTGCTCGTTGTATTCCTCCAGATTCTCAATATAAAGAATGGGGGCAGGTTCAATATTTACTGTGAAGATTTCCTGGTTCAATCCTTCGTACATGCGTTGCAACATAGGGTCATGCTCGGCATTTTCGTCATCTACGGGAAAGTATTCCTCAATGCGCTGCACGCCATTGATAGCCATGTTTTGTGTGATTTCTACCGCATTGGTACTCCAAGGGGTAATCATTTCACGACGTGGACCCACGAAAAATCCCTTCAATTTGTTTTCATCTTCTGGCTGAGCTTCACCATAAAGCCAACAAAGCTCTTTGGTTTCATCAGCGGTCAATTTGTGATCAACCTGAGTAGCTATCACGCTATCTGCTGCAGTTCTAAAAAAGTATATCATAAAGTTGAGGATATGAAATTTGTCTGCAAAGGTAGGTATTTTTTAGCAAGAAAAAGAAAGAATGGACGCTAACTTACATTATTTCAAGGAAAATCACTACCTTTGCATGCTTAAAATCATATGACATGAGGAAAATTTTATATTTATTGTTCATTCCACTGTTGATGACGGGTTGCAAAGAAGTGAAGAATCATACCACTGATTATGTATCTCCTGCTCCAGAATTTTGTGTGGATTCAGCCTATGCTTATATGGAGAACCAGTGTGCTTTTGGTCCGCGTATCATGAATAGTGCGGCCCACGATTCTTGTGGAGAGTATATTGCACAGAAGTTCAAAGGCTTTGGATTGACAATTTATGATCAATACGCAGATTCAAAATTATATGATGGTACACCTATCAAGATGCGTAACATCATCGCTTCCTTCAATCCAGAAGCGGCAGAGCGAATCCTCATCTCTGGTCACTGGGACAGCAGGCAGTGGGCAGATAATGATCCTGAAGAGGCAAACCACAACACGCCAGTGCTTGCAGCCAATGATGGTGCCAGCTCTATTGGTGTCATGATAGAGATAGCCCGTCAATTACAGTTGCAGGCAGACTCCAACAAGGTGCAGATAGGTGTTGATTTTATCTGTTGGGATGCAGAAGACAGCGGTGAGTCAGGCTCTGCCAATGAAAGCTCTTGGTGTTTGGGCAGCCAGTATTGGTCAGGCATTCGTCATGTGGATGGTTACACGGCTCGCTATGGCATCAATCTTGATATGGTGGGTGGTCGCAACACGGTGTTCTACCGTGAGCAATATTCCATGGCCTATGCTCCAGCAGTAGTCGATAAAGTGTGGGGCGCAGCCCATCGCATTGGCTATGGGAAATACTTTAGTTATGAAGATAAGGGCGGGGCAATCACAGACGATCATCTTCAGGTGAATCGGGGTGGCATACCTTGCATTGATGTGATAGGCTCAGACAAGGAAAAAGGTGGATTCCCTTCCACGTGGCATACGATTTATGATACCATGGAGAATATCGACAAAGCAGTATTGAAGGCAGTTGGACAAACCATGCTTGAGGTGATTTTTACAGAACAAAAATGATAAGATAAAAATGACAATAGAAGAAATACAGCAAGAGGTAATCGAGGAGTTTGAGGGCTTCGATGATTGGATGGACAAATATCAGATGTTGATTGATTTAGGCAGCGAGCAAGAGCCACTGCCTGTCCAGTATAAGGTGGAGAGTAATCTCATTGATGGTTGTCAAAGCCGTGTGTGGCTACAGGCCGACTTGACTCCAGAAGGAAAGATACATTTCCAGGCAGAAAGTGATGCGCTCATTGTGAAAGGCATTGTATCCTTACTCATCCGAGTGTTGGACAACCACACTCCAGAGGAAATTCTCTCAGCCGACCTGCATTTCATAGAAGAGATTGGCTTGAAAGAACATCTTTCTCCCACTCGTAGCAATGGTCTTGTGGCAATGCTCAAGCAGATGAAGTTATACGCCATGGCTTTTCAGGCAAAGTTGAACAGTTAAACACACCGCATGAAGGAATTCTACCAGCAGATGGGCAAGTACTTTGCTCGCTACAAGGGATATATCGTAGGCACATTCGGCTTGAATGTGTTGGCAGCTATATTCAATGTGTTTTCTTTCTCTGTCCTCATTCCTATCTTGCAGATTCTCTTCAAGGTCAATACAGAAAGTTATGAGTTGATGGAATGGAAAGCAGATAGTATCGACCAATTCGTGGATGTTGCTAAGAACAATGGCTATTACTATTCTCAGTTGTTGGTTGATACGCAAGGACCTTCCACCACGTTGCTCATTCTTGGTGTCTTGCTGGCAGTGCTCACGCTCTTTAAGACAGCAGCCTATTTTGGAGGGTCGGCTTGTCTCATGCCCCTTCGTACAGGCATCATCCGAGATATTCGTGTGGATATTTACCGCAAGATTCTTTCTCTTCCTCTTTCCTTCTTTTCGGAGGAAAGAAAGGGCGACATCCTCGCCCGTGTATCAACTGATGTGAATGAGATTGATGCCAGCATCTCTTCCTCGCTTGACATGATTATCAAAAACCCTATCTTCATCATTGTCTATGTAGGAATTCTCTTTGGCATGTCGTGGGAACTCACACTCTTCACGTTGCTTGTCGTTCCAATCCTGGCTGGAGGCATAGGACGTATAGGCAAGAGGTTGAAGTCCAGTTCTTTGTTTGCTCAGTCAAAGTGGAGTGATGGCATCAGTCAGATAGAGGAAACGCTGGGTGGACTGCGCATCATCAAAGCCTTTATTGCTGAACGTAAGATGGAGAGTCGTTTTGAGAAAGTCAATAACGAATACCGCAATGCAGCCATGAAGGTAGCCATCCGTCAGTCTGCCGCTCATCCTGTCAGCGAATTCTTAGGCACGTGTATGATTGTGATTGTCCTTTGGTTTGGTGGCTATCTCATCTTTTCAGGCAGTGCCTCTTTCCAGGCCAGCGACTTCATCTTCTATCTGGTCATGCTTTATTCTATCTTACAGCCTATCAAGGATCTCTCCAAGGCTGGTTACAGCATCCAGAAGGGTTTGGCTTCTATGGAACGAATCAATAAGATTCTAAAGGCAGAGAACAATATCAAGGAGGTTGCAAATCCTCGGAAGATTGAAAGTCTGAAGGATTCTATTCAGTTGGATGACGTGTGCTTTTCCTACACCGATTCAGGACAGGAAGTGCTTCACCACATCAATCTCAACATCAAGAAGGGGCAAACCATCGCTCTTGTGGGACAGTCGGGTTCGGGAAAGAGCACTTTGGTGGATCTCATCCCTCGTTATCATGATGTCACATCAGGAGCAATCAAGATTGATGGTGAGGATGTGCGTCATCTCTCTCTCCATGCTTTGAGAAGCCTGATAGGAAATGTGAATCAGGAGGCGATCCTCTTCAACGATACCGTCTTCAACAATATCGCCTTTGGTGTGGACAACGCAACACAGGAACAAGTGGAGGCTGCAGCAAAGATAGCCAATGCTCACGATTTCATCATGGAAATGGAGAATGGCTACCAGACCAATGTAGGCGACCGTGGAGGTCGTCTCTCAGGAGGTCAGCGTCAGCGCATTTCCATCGCCCGTGCCATCTTGAAGAATCCCCCAATCCTCATTCTCGATGAGGCCACATCTGCGCTTGACACGGAGAGTGAACGATTGGTTCAGGATGCCTTGGAAAAGTTGATGAAGTCGCGCACAACCATTGCCATTGCTCACAGACTCTCTACCATCAAGAATGCGAATGAGATTTATGTGCTTCATGAGGGCGAGATTGTGGAGCGTGGCACTCACGAGGAACTCATTGCGATGAATGGCTATTATAAAAAGTTGAATGACATGCAGGCATTGTAGAGAAAACCTCTCCTGAGGAAAGAAGAGGACTGGAGCAGTTTGTTTTGATTGTTGGGCACATCTGTCATGCTCGTCTCTTTCATTTTTTTCTCAAAATCCCTGGTGTGTTTATCTGAATTTTCCTGTTGTGGAAGAAGGGAAAAGTGATTCTGTCAGGTTTTGTCGATTGGCAACTCATTCAAGAATGTGAATGATCCCATGCTGACTCGGGAGAATCATTATATCTTCTTTGTATTCAATAAATTATACAATTGTGAGGACTCTATGCTTGCAAGAGGAAAACGCACGCATGGTTCATGAGGCATTGCACCATTGTTCATGAGCACTTGAAGCATTGTTCGTTGGCCATCGCACCATTGTTCGTTGGAGCATGAAACATGCTTCCATCATTTGAGATGTCGATCGGAAGGAAAATCCATGCTATTTCATTCTCTCACACATGATTCTTTGTTTGCTCTCCCTAACAATAAGAGAGGTGCATCATACCTTTATAGAACTCATGTTGGTTTGTAGCATGCTGAAACCAATATGACCAATGATGATGCCACACCATCAAGTTCTCTTGCCACGATTCAGCATTGCCTCTAATGAGATCAGGATTTGTTCTCGTTGCTTCAAGAGGTTTGTATTCGTCGTTCGCTTTTTCCTTTCACTTGCGGACAAGCCTGTATCTTGCACCGCCTAACTCTTTCACCACACCTTTCATCTCTAAGTCAAAGAGAACCATTACAGTGCGTGAATAGGGTATGTTGGTTTCAATGACAAGTTGGTTCACATGCTTGTCTTCTGTTTGTTTCAGAACATTCACGATCAACTGCTCTTCCTCGTTGAGATTGGGAAACAGTTCTTGCTGGATTGCCTTGAGGTTGTTCTCTTTCTGAGGAGGGGAAGACCATCCCATAGCCTCTACGAAATCTTCTGCGCTTGTGATGAGGGTGGCTTTTTGTTTGGTGATAAGGTGGTGGCATCCTGCACTTTCGTTGTCATACACACGACCAGGGAAGGCAAAGACATCACGATTGTAATCGAAAGCCAAGCCTGCAGTGATCAGTGAACCTCCTTTGGAAGAACTCTCCACCACCACGCACGCATCGCTCATGCCTGCCACAATGCGGTTGCGCTGCACGAACTGGTGTCTCTCGAGTTTGGTGTCCAGCGGAAATTCTGTTAGCAAGCCTCCTCCTGAGTGCACCATTTGACTTGCTGTGCCTCTGTGTACGGTGGGATAAATCATGTCCAATCCATGTGCCAAAACACCCACAGTGGGCATGCCATTGTCGAGGGCGGCTCGATGTGCACAGATGTCAATACCGTAGGCCAATCCACTCACAATGACTGCATCGGGCACGTACTGCTTTAAGTTTGCCACAAAGTTACTGCACAGTTCCCTTCCGTATTCGGTGCATTTACGTGTACCAATGATTGTGATGAAACGAGAGGTGTTCAGATTGATGTTGCCACAGAGGTATAGAACCAGCGGTGCGTCAGGACATTCCTTTAATCGTTGGGGATAATCCTCTGCATTCAGAACCAAGGGAGTGATGTTCTTTTGGGTCAGTACATCCATCTCTTGCTCCGCTTCGTGCAGTGCTTCTTCTGCATGAGCAAAGGCTGTCTTCACCCTGTCGGTGACTTTTCCACTCTTCAAGATGTCCTTTGTGTGGGCAAACACCTCTTGTGCCGAACCGTATTTTTGCATGAGTACATGCTGGTTCAACAGGCTCAGTTTGCCGAGTTTGGTAAGGGCTATCGTATGGAGCGTTTCTTGAGCATCCACGATTTTAGGCTTGGGGATTCAGGTTATTTTTCAAGAAAAGGAGCGAATGCCTGACTCAGTTCCTTGCTTTCGGTCAGCTTGCCATTCACGAGACAAACCGATTCCACCTGGGCACGAATACAGAGTTTCATGTCGGGCAAGCGAAAAATATCCTGCATGAAGACATACTTCACGCTTTCCTTTTTGATCCAAAGCTTTGTTACATACTCGTCGCCACTCTTCAACGGCACTTTGAACTGCATGGTCAGACGAGCCACTACAGCGTCTGTGCCCTGCTCGTGGAGCTTTGCAAAACTGATGTTGTTGTTCAGAAGAAATTCGTGGCGACAATGTTCCAAATAATGTTGATAGTTGGCATTGTTCACAATGCCCTGAAGGTCGCACTCATAGTCACGCACCTTGTCTTTATGTTCAAAAATATAATTTGCCATATTGTTTGTTTTCCTTTGATGATACAAAGATAGCACAAAAAAACCAACGCACCAAGACTGTGCGTCGGTTTTTGTATTCATTTGAGGAATGCGACCAGTTGGGCCACGGCTCTGGCTCTGTGGCTGATGTTGTTCTTCAATTCGTTGCCCAACTCAGCAAAGGTCTGCTCATAGCCTTCTGGCATGAAGATGGGGTCGTAGCCAAAGCCTCCCTCTCCACGTTTCTCTCTGATGATGAGTCCATTCACCACACCATCGAAATAGTGTGTTTCTCCTTCATAGATGAGCGCAATACAGGTGCGGAAACAGGCCTTCCTGTTCTCTTCCTTCTCCATCTTCTGGAGCAAAACGTCCATGTTGATGTCGTCCTTCTCTCCAGAATCCATTGTGTGACCATTCATAGTGGCATAGCGAGCGGAGTACACCCCTGGTTCGCCATTCAGTGCTTCCACTTGCAGACCCGAGTCATCGGCAAAGCAGTCAAAACCAAAGTGCTCCTTCACATAAGTTGCTTTCTGTAGGGCATTCTCGCGAAAGGTGCTTCCCGTTTCAGGGATGTCGGTCTCACAACCAATGTCTTTCAGGCTCTTCACTTCAAAATCCTTGCCCAGAATGGCACGTATCTCTTCTAATTTGTGAGCGTTATTGCTGGCAAATACTAAAGTCTTCATTTCTCTTTCAAATTGTCATTTTAGTCATGCAAAATTAGTGCTTTTCTTTTGTTTTTATCGTCAAAAAGTTAGTTTTTATGAGAAAAGATATGTTTTTTTGTTGTTTTGTTTTACAAATAGAAAAAAACAAACTAATTTTGTTTACAATTTGTTTTATTTTCAACAAAACAGAAAACATACACTTACCCAAATGGAGAAGATTGATAAACTTGACAAACAGATTATGGAGATAATCTCAGCGAACGCCCGCATTCCTTTCAAGGACGTTGCTGCTGTATGTGGCGTGTCTCGTGCCGCCATCCACCAACGAGTGCAGCGCCTCATTGACAGCAATGTGATTGTGGGTTCTGGCTATGTCATCAACCCTAAGAGCCTTGGGTATAAGACATGCACCTATGTGGGCATCTGTCTGGAAAAAGGTTCTATGTACGAGCGAGTGGTGAGCGAACTCAGCAAGATTCCTGAGATTGTGGAATGCCACTACACTACTGGCCCTTACACTATGCTCGTCAAACTCTATGCACGTGATAATGAGCAACTCATGGACCTCCTCAACCGCAGGATTCAAGGCATCACAGGTGTGGATTCTACCGAAACTCTGATCTCGCTTGACCAGAGTATCAAGAAGGAAGTTCCTATCTGTGTGACTGATAAGTCTGAGGATAAGGTGGAGACAGGAGGTTTTGCCAAGATTGTTTTGGCGGAAGACGAATAGCCTTTACATACGATACTCTTGGCTGGGACAAGCATCGTCTTTTAACCAAACCTAAGTTTCTTGTGCCAAACTCACGCTATTCACAAGAAAGAACTTCATCCAACCATCAGGAAGTGCTTGCTCATTCATACCCAATCGGCATGGTATGGAAAAGATAAACAATCCTTTGTTCATCAAGCTCCTCTCCCCATGCTTCTGCAATCCTTCGATATTCCTTCGGTAATCCTTCGATAAGAATCTCAGATAATTCCACTACCTTTTTACTTGGTATCAAGAAGTGGTGTGAGAACAGGAGGCGAGCATTTCATGGCAGAAATGTGAATTTTGTGATTTCGGGGAAATATGATTTTTCAGTATTAATCACCATGGCACATCCATCAGTAAGAACTTCGACACATGGCGAGGATTATCCTCCGCTATCCAATACAGGATTGGCGCATGTGATATAATAGGCTATAACAGATGAGATAAAAGTAGAGAGGTGGCAAATCAATACCACCTCTCTACTTTTGTTGAACCTGCTAAAAAGCATCAGTCCTTATTTCAGTTTTCTGGAATGTTGCAGATGTTCGTCAAACACCTTGAACTCATACCCCTGGTCTCTGAGCCATTCAAGACAGTCTGGCAAGATGACCTTGAGTTTGTCGATGCTACGCAGAGAGTCGTGGAAGGTGATGATTGAGCCATTGCGGGCATAACGCTTCACATTGTTCAGCACCTCCTCTGGTGTCAGATTTTTAGAGTAGTCGCGAGTCACGAGATCCCACATGATAATGGTGTAGTGACGGCGCAACCTGATGTATTGACGATTTCTCATCCATCCTCTTGGAGGACGGAAAAGATTCGTGCCTATCAGGTGGTCGGCCTTGTTGGCATTGCGCAGATACCTGCGGCTGGACATTAACAATCCTCCAATGTGGTTGAATGTGTGGTTGCCCAGTCTGTGACCTCGTTTGCGAATGTCCTCAAACAGATGAGGGTATTTCCTCACATTGTCTCCCACCATGAAGAAGGTTGCCTTCACATTATATTTGTCAAGCGTGTCGAGCAACCAAGGAGTGGACTCGGGAATAGGACCATCATCGAAGGTCAGGTACACTGCCTTCTCTGTAGGATCCATTCTCCAAATAGCACTGGGGTAGAGCCATCTGAGCCATCTGCTTGGTTGCTCGATAAACATCTTTTCTTGTCGTTTACTGTTTCTGTTTACAGTGTCGTTTACTTTGCTCTAATTCCTGCTCCATCGCACTTGCTGAGGAATGCGCCATACAGAATCTGGAGAGGGTTCTCCATCTGCTGTGCCTTCTGCTGGTACTTGGATGAATTGATGTTGCTATACATGTCCTGAATTGTTGCCAAACAAACAATCTCCTGCTGGCAGTCACGTACGCTGTTAGCAAAATAGACGTTGCTGAGCGACAGGTACCATTTCACATATTCAGTGGATCGCTTCACGAGCGAGTCAAGAATAGGAACAGCCTTTTCAGGCTTGCCACAGTTGATGAAGGCTGCAGCAATATCGAGAGAGGAGCTGTTCACGTCGTGAGGCACGTTGTAGGCAGGAATTTCCTTCTCGCATTTCTCCAGTGCTTTCTGTGCCTTTTCTTTCTTGCCCTCCTTCACCAGATTGGTGATGAGTTGAGCAAACCAGCGGCGATGGGTGTAGCACATGCGCATCGTGGTTTCGTCAATATAGAGTCCAGGCTGCTTCAAGTTTCCATACTGATACTTGTTCATCATGTTGTCATACATCTTCTCTGTATCACACTTAGTGAACAATGGCTGATTGTCTGCAAAGTGGAACGGACTGATTCGCCATGCAATACCTTCCTGAATGAAATTCTTGAAGAGGTTGCCGTAGTTGCTGGAACCTACAGTGGTGGACATATACAGTGGTCTGGAGAAGTTGGACTCTGCTATCATCTCAAGCATCATCACAAAACTCTTAGATACGCGGCTCTGTCCTGTCAGGTCAATCACCATCTCGTCAGGAATGCTGTCGTTGTCAATCAGCATGCCAGAGCGCTTCACTGCTTCCTTGTCCACAGTCACCACAAGGCTGTCGCTGGGCAGACAGGCTGGGAGAGCCTGCACCATCTGCTCGTCTTCTTCCGAGAGTCCTTCATATTCCTTGAGGAGGAACTTGTGGATGGCTGTCTTGAGTTCAAATGGGTTGTCGCCCCACAGACGTTTTGCCATTTCTGGTTCTTGTTCCATCACTTGGACAACCAAATCCTTCATGCTGATGCGCCCCCCACCCAAACGTATCTCAGGGTTCACGTCAGTCATCTCATGTTGGCCAGTCGTGTACTGATGTCTCTTCCACAAGATAGGAAGTGGACTGGATTGTTCCTTTCCTTCATAAGCAGGACGCTTCATTTGGTCGATATACCAGTCTGTCTGCAAATAAGAAAGGTTGCATACACGCACATCTGTGCGCTTACCTTCCGTATCTTCATTATACCAAAGTGGGAAGGTGTCGTTATCACCATTGGTGAAAATCACACCGTCGTGAGGAATTGTCTCCAGATAGTTCAATCCAAAGTCACGGCACACATAGCGGTCAGAGCGGTCATGGTCATCCCATGTCTGGCTCACCATTTGCAGAGGTACTGCAATGGCAGGCACAAGTCCGATGAGACCTGCCACAATCGTGGCCATTCGTTTCTCCATCTTCTTGCCGAGCCAATTGCTCAAGAACTCGTAGATGGCAGCAATGCCCAAACCACACCACATGGCAAACGCATAGAACGAACCTGCATAAGCATAGTCACGCTCACGAGGCTGAAGCGGTGTCTGATTCAGGTAAATGACAATAGCGATACCCGTCATGAAGAATAGGAAGAACACTACCCAGAACTGCTGGATGCCCTTCTTGTCGCGGAAAGCCTGCCAGAAGAAGCCAAGCAAGCCGAGGATGAGAGGCATGCAGAAGAAGATGTTGCGACCCTTGTTCTCCTTCAGGTCTGATGGCAACAAGTCTTGATTGCCCAAGCGCATGTTGTCCAACCAGCTGAAACCTGAGAGCCAGTTGCCGTGCTCCAGTTCTCCATTGCCCTGAATGTCGTTTTGACGACCAGCAAAGTTCCACATGAAATAGCGCCAATACATCCAATTCATCTGATAGGAAAGGAAGAAGCGCATATTTGTTCTTTGGTCTGGAATCTCCAAGGTTCTGCCACCTTCGCCTGGCACATTATAAAGCACAGACTTGTAGGAAATGTCACCACCCAGCCAAGACTCATAAGCACGAACGTGCAGAGGATCGTCGCTATAGATGCGAGGGAAGAGCATGCACTGGTCGTCTGGATATTTGATGGAGAACTTATCACGAATCTTCACATACTCGTCCTTTTCACTGTCGTTCTCTTTCGCCTTACGCTGATACACAGGAGCTCCTTGCTTGGTGACATAAGTAAGGTAGCCGTCACCGTTGTCCTTTAGTTCACCCTGCGACTTGTAGGTCTGTCCCCAGAGAAGTGGACGCTCGCCATATTGCTCACGGCCCAGATACTCACCCAGTGTGAACACATCCTCGGGAGAGTTCTGGTCCATAGGAGGATTGGCAGTGGAGCGAATCACAATCACAGCATAAGAACTGTAGCCCACTGTCATCAGGGTCATGCAGAGGATGACGGTGTTGAGGATACGTGGAGTGGCTTTCTTTGTGAAGAAGAGCACAAACGCCAATACCATCAGCACAATGATGCCAATCACCACAGATGAAGCACCATGTCCGTAGAATGGAATGCCCAGAAGAGCCGTGCATGTGATGAAGGAGATATACATACGTGTGTTGCTCTTGGCTTGAGTGGTTTCCCACAAAGCCCAGATGAGTGCAACCACAAGCAGGGCGAGGTAGATGTAAAGACCTGTGTTGTATGCCATGCCGAGGGTATTGACAAACAGCAGTTCAAACCAGCCGCCAATCTTTACGATGCCGGGCACAATGCCATAGAGTACAGCCACCACGATCAGGGCTGACACGCCCAGCACAATCAAAGACCCCTTGCCTGTAGGATTCTTACTCTTCTTGTAGTAGAAAACGAGCACGATGGCTGGAATACAGAGCAGATTGAGCAAGTGCACGCCAATGCTCAAGCCGACCAAATAGGCGATGAACACCAGCCAGCGGTCTGAATGAGGCTTGTCGGCGCTGTTTTCCCATTTCAGAATGAGCCAGAACACCAATGCGGTGAAGAAGCTTGAGAAGGCGTAAACCTCACCTTCCACAGCAGAGAACCAGAAGGTGTCGCTCCAAGTGTAGATGAGTGCGCCAGCAATACCACTGCCCATCACTGCCAAAATCTGACCAATAGAAGGCTCTTCCTCATCCTTCACAAGCAACTTCTTGGCCAGATGGGTCACGCTCCAGAAGAGGAACAGGATACAGCCCGCACTGAGCAGAGCACTCATGATATTGACCATCTTTGCCACCTCAGAAGTGTCATTGGCAAAGAGTGTGAAGAACTTGCCAAACAGCATGAAGAAAGGTGCGCCAGGAGGGTGACCCACCTCCAACTTGAAAGCAGTGGTGATGAACTCTGGACAGTCCCAGAAACTGGCCGTTGGTTCAATCGTGGAGCAGTAGGTGAATGCAGCAATGGCAAAAATCGCCCAACCAACCACGTTGTTGATAATCTGATACTTTTTCATTATTCAATTCCTTTCAGTTCCACTGTGAAAATCAAAGCAGAGTAGGGCTTGATGTTAGAGCCTGCACCACGCTCTCCATATCCCAGCTGGTAGGGGATGTAGAGTTCCCATTTAGAGCCAACAGGCATGAGCATGAGGGCTTCAGTCCAGCCAGAGATGACTTGATCCACTTCAAATATGGCTGGTTCACCACGCTGATAACTGCTGTCAAACACGGTTCCATTGATGAGGCGACCCTCATAGTCCACAACGACCTTTTTACCTCTTACAGGCTTCTCGCCTGTGCCCATCGTGATTACCTTATACTGCAAGCCGCTTTCTGTGGTTACCACACCAGGCTTGGTCTTGTTTTCAGCCAAGAACTTCTCTCCCTCCTCACGAATCATTACGTAGCGAGCATTCTGATGTGCGATCATCGTCTTCTGAAACACGCTGTTGGCGCTATCTACAGAAATCTCTGACTGCCCCAACATTCCAGCCACAATACCTGCTGCTACAATCTTAGCATCGATGCTCTTGCCCTTCTCGCCATCATAGTAGTCGTTCGAGAACTGCTGGGTCATGGTCACAATTTGGTCTGCTATTTCAGTGCCCGCACTCCGAGCGGATGCTTCTTTGTCTTCTGGTTTGCCCGAGGCACGGCTGAGAAGTGCCTCCGTAAACGTGTTCAGAAATTCCTTCTCCACTTTCTTCTGGCTGGTGACATAATTCTCCAGTCCGTTTGACTGTGCAATACCGAAGAGGTAAGCCAAAGAGTCGTCTGGAGTGACCATCACTGGTTTCTCTATCCTCATGGGCTGAAGACCTTTCTTCTGTGCCTCGATGAATGCGGAAAGTTCTGCCTGTTGCTTTGCCTTGAAAGCCTTCAGGTCTGCGGCATCCTGAGCCTTTTTGACCTTGGCTGCTTCTTTGCTGGAGATGAATGATGCTTGCTGTTCTGATTGCGCGAAAACAGCGTTTGCCATGGCAAACGCTGCTAAAGATATTGTAAGAAACTTTTTCATATCTTTCTTCTTTTCAACAAATCTCCTGTTCAATTATTTCAAGACCTCCATAGTGAAGATCAAAGTTGAGAATGGAGGGATAGGACCATTTCCATTAGGGCCATAACCAAGTTCTTGAGGGATCGTCACTTCCCACTTAGAACCAGCTGGCATCATCTTCAGCACCTGAACCCAACCTGCAATCACGCCAGGATGAGCCATGTCCACCACGAAAGGAGTGTTGTTGGTGTAACTGCTGTCAAAAACAGTGCCGTCTATCAACTTGCCTTCATAGTTCACCTGAATCTTGGCATCATCTGCAGGAAGAGCTCCATCACCCTCCACGAGCACCTTATACTGAAGACCACTCTCGGTCGTCTTCACACCTTCCTTCTTGGCGTTCTCCCGGAGGTATTCCTCGTTCTTCTTCTTACTATCGCTATATTTCTTCTCCAACTGGGCATTGGTCAGTTCCTGGCTCCTTTTCACAAAAGAGTTGTAGGCATCCTCTGGTGTGGGAGTGCCCTCCTTGCGCTTCAAGCCGTCAATGAGACCTGCCACGATGTTCTTCACCTTCACGGTCTTCGTGCTGTCGTCGCCATACACCTGATAACCCAATCCCTTGGCCATCTGCTGTACTTGAGCACCAATCTCCAGACCCTTCAAGTAAGCCTCCTTCTTAGGATCAGCCTCGTTGAGTGCACCTTCCTTGATTCCCTTGATGAAATCATCCATTTGGGTTGTATCAACACCCATCTGCATCATGTACTGTCTCAGAGATTCAGACTGACCCACGCCGAGGTCGTAAGCCAAAGAGTCCACGCTGTCATTGAGGGAGGCTTTCGAGCCACCTTCGCAAGAAACCAATGCCATGGCAGACACCGCAACAGCAGCCGCCATCATCATCATTTTTTTCATTTTCCTTATATGTTTTTAGAATTTATGATTGTTTTATCTCTTTCCTCCGTGTGCACCAAGGTAAGATTGTCACGCATGCACACAAAAACATGCAAATATAGTGCTTTCTTCGCTTACTATTGCCCTATGTCCTCAAAAATATGTTGTTTTTAATGTTTTTTTGTTATAAATACTCCAGTTCGGGATAAGTGTCGTCTTTTAACCAAACATGAGTTTCTTGTGTCGGACTCACGTGATTCATGCGTGTAAACTCCATCCTACTTTCAAGAGGCACTCGCACATTTACTTCTATTTGACATGAAACAATAATGATAAAGAATCCTTTACGGACAAACCTTCTCTCCCCATGCTTCTGCGAGCCTTCGAGATGCCTTCGAGATGCCTTCGAGACGAGTCTTAGATAATTCCACCACCTTTTTCTTGGCTGATATGAAGGGGTGTGAGAGCAAATTGGAGGCTGATACTGATACAGATGTGTGGGTGTTCCGTGCCGGCGATGTAGATTTTGTGAATTTTTGGAAATGTGAATTTTATGATTTTGTCATCATTTTTCAACAGAAGACAGATCAGAATTCACTTTCCATAATCTTCTTGGCATTCTCGTCGCCCATGTCTATGGCTTTCTGCATGTTCTGGCGTGCGCTGGTCTTGTCGCCCTTCTTCAACTGAGCATACCCCATGATACGATAGGCGTCAATGATGGACGGATCGAGGGATATGGCGGTTTGGCATGCCTTGATGCAATCGTCGTAGAGTTCTACTCTTACGGTGATGGCACCTTTCTCCACATGGTAGAGTGGCACGGTGGGGGCGAGTTCGATAGCCTTGTTGATGTCTTCGAGTGCCTGCTGATACATGCGCGCATTGACTTCTATCTGTGAACGCTCATAGTAGAAAACGGCTCCGACCTTATTTTGCAGGATGTAGCTGTAGCGGTTGTAGTCGAGCACAGCCTCGCGGAAACGGTCTGCATTGGCAAGGATCTGACCACGTCGAATCACATAGGAGGCAGCCTCGGTGGGCAGAGGCTCGCCATAGAGCGCAAGGGCACTGTCTATAGGAGCAATGACTGCCTCGATGGAGTCCCCTCTCCCTTCACGGGCAAGGCTGATCATGTAGTAGTAGGTGGGCAGTGGCTTATAGTCTTTGCAGAGGCTTTCATAACTGCTGATGGCGTTGTCGTAATCGTGTTTGTTGAGATATAATTCTCCTTTGAGCGCTCGACATCTTACGTCGTTGAGGCTACGCTCACTCTCATTGGGGTAGGCACTTTGTGCGGCGATGGACTGGTCCAGATAACTGATGGCGACATCTTCTGTCCATTTGGCATAGGCTGGTTCTGGTTGCAGGCGCAGTTTGTCGAAGATGAGGGAAGCCGCATTATAGTAACCTTGCGACTTGTTATCTGCCATGGAGAGATACTTCTGCATGTCGGCCTCAGCCTCGTCAAATCGCTGGAGATCGATGAGTGGAGTGGCACGGCGAAAATATCCTTCGGCATTCTTGGGATAAGCCTCTATGAAACGGTTGAGCATGTCCATGTACGCCTCATTGCTGGCTACTTGCGACTGCATGTAGATATACACAAGGGCTTCTTGCTCGCTGGATGGGAGGGCTCTGGGGATGAAGATGTTGCTCAAGGCTGTAGAGGCGGAAGTGCCAGGAATAGCCTTCATGGTTAGTTCGTTTTGGAAACGAATGTCAAGCACGTAGCTTTTCTCTCCAATCTTCGAATGGAGTATGCCCACAAGCATGCCTGATTCGTTGAACACAGGTGCGCCTATCATGTCGTCATCCATCTGGGTGTTGAGTCCATAGTAGGCGTATTTCTCCTGAATCATTTCGGAAGTCTCGACTGTGGGGTGGGCACTCTTCAGTTGGTTGTTCCCTGCATGAGCCAAAACCCAAACGGAAGATTTCAAGGGTTGGGATGCTGTTGCCAATGAGAGTGGGGTAGTCTTGGTGGAGGTGGTAAAGCGTACCATTGAATAGGTGTCGTCTGCTCCCAAAATGAACTTGACGTCAGTCTGCTTGCCTTTGTCGTCTATCACTACTGCCTTGTGAGCACCCTTGAAGGTGCGGTAGTCTGCCACTCCTTCTCCGTTTTCGCCTGTGAAGAACGCCATGCCCTGATGGAGCAGGTTTCCTTGGCGGTCGTAGGTGTTGAGCGATACAATGCTCTTCTGAACTTTGTTTAAGAACTTGGGTTGGGCATTGCCAATCAGTGTCGCAAGACACATGATGAATGTAAGTATGGTGTTTCTTTTCATTTTCTTGTATGGTCAGGAATGGTAGAATCCCTGCTGTATCTTTATTGGGTTTTCAGGAGAGCCTTAGCATTGTCGAGGGCTGCCTGTGTGAGTTCTTCTCCACTGAGCATGTGGGCAATCTCTTCCACCCGCTCCTCTTGAGAAAGCGGAATGATATGGCTGAGGGTTGCATCGGTGGAGTCTTCCTTGTAAACTCGGAAGTGATGGTCTGCCAGAGAGGCTATCTGTGGCAAGTGGGTGATGGAGATGACCTGACACCCGTTGTTGCCCATTTCCTGCATGATGCGTGCCATCTTTTCTGCCACAGAACCGCTCACACCTGTGTCTATCTCATCAAAGATGATAGTAGGCAGATGGATGGTGCCTGCTACCATGGCCTTGAGAGCCAGCATCACGCGTGACATCTCTCCTCCTGAGGCTATCTGGCTGACGGGCTGAAGTTCACCGCTCTTGTTGGCATTGAAGAGGAACTGCACCTGGTCAATGCCTGTGGGAGTGAGTTCGCTGGTATGAGCGACGATGCGGCACTTGAACTGTACATTCGCCATGCCGAGTGGCAACAGACGCTCAATCATTTCTTTTTCCACTTTCTTGGCAGATGACTGGCGAGATTTAGAGAGTTTCTGTGCCACGGCTAAAGCCTTTTCCCTCTGTGCCTCCATGTCTTTCTCCAACTGGTTGAGCCATTCATCAGAATTGTCAATGTGCATGAGTCGTTCCTCCAGAGTGTGCTGTATTTCAAGGAGTTCTTGTACGCTGTCCACATGGTGCTTTTTCTGCAAGGAATAGATAGTGTTGAGGCGGTCGTTTATTTGCTCCAGACGACGAGGGTTGTATTCCACATCTTCTGCCTGATTATCCATTTCACTTGCCATATCCTTCAAGTCAATGTAGCAGGAGTCCAATCGCTCGCTCCATTCTTCAGCAGCAGGATAGACTGATGCGATGGAGCGGAGAGAGGATAGGCAGTGCTTGATCAGTTGGAGGGCATCTGTTCCTTCGTCAGGCGACTGAAGGGCATTGGCTGCCTGATAAAGTGATGTCTTGATTTCTTCTGCATGCTCAAGGATTTCAGACTCTTGTTCAAGTTCTTCTTGGTCCACCTCTTCGAGGTCGGCATCGGCAAGTTGCTCTGCCTGAAAACGGATGAATTCTTCGTCTTCCCTGTTCTGTTGCGCCTCTTGGCGTGATTCTTCCAGTTGTCTGACCGACTTCTTGTAGGCTTGATACTCTTTCTGATAATCAGTGAGCAAGTTTGCATTGCTGGCTATCATGTCTATGATGCCCAACTGGAAGTCTTCTTTGCCAAGGAGAAGGTTCTTGTGCTGTGAATGCACGTCGAGCAACTGTTGCCCCAACTCCTTGAGTTGAGCCAGTGAGGCTGGGCTGTCGTTGATGAAAGCACGTGACTTGCCCGCAGAGGTGAGTTCGCGGCGGATGATGCACTCTGTGCCATCGAAGTCGAGGTCGTTTTCCTGAAAGAAAGCATCAAGGTGCTGACTCTTCACATCAAAGGTGGCTTCAATCACACACCGTTTGGCATCTTTCTTGATGGCGCTGATGTCTGCTCTCTGTCCCAGCAAGAGTGAGATGGCTCCAATGATGATGGACTTTCCCGCTCCTGTCTCACCTGTAATGGTGGAGAAGCCTGATTGCAGGTCGAGGTCGAGAAGTTCGATGAGAGCGTAGTTCTCTATATGCAGATGTTGTATCATTGTTTGATTCTATTCCAATAGGTATTTTGACTGGCGTTGATGTCGCTCACGATGTTGAAGACAGTCTCTTTCTCTTTGGCAGTGCCACGCTGACCTGCGTAGATGTTTACGATTTCATCGCGCTTGAAGTCGGTGAATATCTGTGGCAACATGGATAGGGGCTTGTTGCTACGAGCCTCCTTGAGCATTCCCAAAGCCTCTGTGATAGCACTGCGACCTCGGTCGGCATTTTGTGCCATCTCGTCAAGTCCCTGTCGGTAGTATTTGTATTGTAAAAGGCGGAAGGGTTCAAGGGAAGAGTCGAGATAGTCGTTGATGATGCCATGACGATTGTCTGCCTTGTCAAAAGCCTTCCAGCCTGGTTCGGACATGGTCTGTGCGTTATTGACAATAGACTCTGCTATTTGTAGCACCGCTGTTCCACCAAGAGGGGAAAAAGTGTCGAGGTCCATTCCAATGAAAAGGTAGGCGTAGTAGGCGAGCATAGCAGTGAGGTTGTTGTTCATATTGTTGGCGTTGAACTCAAGCGCATCCTGTGGCTGGTAGGTGAACACGAAACTGGGGTCTCTCTTGGAGAAGATGGTAGAGGTGTAGTTGGTGTTGAACACAGGGCGGATTACTTGAAAGAGGAGTTCGCAAGTGAACAGGTTGGTCTCCTTGTTGTATTTCTGCACTGTGAGGTTGAGTGTGCAGTCGATGCGCTCTTCCCTCTGATACTGAAGTTCTGTCCACGAACGATTGTTCATGAATTCGTTGATAGCGGACTCCAGAGACTCGAAGATGTCAGCACTGGTGCCTTGCACTTGTGCGTGATTCACTCTGACGGTGCAGTTGAGCTCTTGTGCTTCGAGAGGGGCAAGGCATGCACACATGAGGATGGATATGAGGGTCAATATGCGAATATTCATTCTGGTATCATTATATATATGTAATAAGCATCTTTGCGTGCTATTTTTCGGCAAAAATACTACTTTCTTTCGACTTACCCAAACAAATAAGTGCATTTCACTTTTTTTTAGGTGTGACAAACAGGGGAAAAGGTGATATTATTGTTTTAAAATAGACTTTTCTGACATAAAAGACAAGAAAAAACTTCTTTTATGAATAAAAAAATGTCATTTCATTTGTTTTGTATGAAAAAGTTTGTACCTTTGGGCGCAAAATGTGAAGAAAGTTTAATCTAATCAAAAAAAGGGAGTGGATGGCGGTTCATCCTTTTCTCTTAATAATGACCTAAAATAATATCTCAACCGCGAGAAAACAATGTATTATGAAAGATAAGACAACTGCAGGTATTTTGGCCATTCTTCTTGGTGGTCTCGGCATTCACAAGTTTTACCTTGGAAACTCAAAAGGTGGTGTCATCTACCTTCTTCTTTATCTGTGCTTCGGTTTGAGCGCAATCCTTGGTCTCATTGATGGCATCAAGTATTTGATGTCTTCTGAAGAGGACTTCCAGGCAAAGGTGGCTGCTAAGCAAATTTTTGACTTTATGTCATAAACTTAAGTAAAAAGCAAAAGTTAAATTTAATTAGAAGATTATGAAAAAGATTCTCTTCGCTGCTATAGCATTAGTAGCAGTATCATTCGCTTCTTGCACTGGTTGCACAGATGCTCTCAACAAGATTAATCAGGTTGCTGACTCTATCGCTCAGGCAGACTCTCTCGCAGCTCTCAACGCAGCGTCTGACTCTCTCGATTTTGACATGGATTCTCTTGTTGAGGTTGAGGACGACAGTGTTGTATTCGAGTAATCGTTGCGAATCTGTTTTTTCGGACATAGAAAAGTAAAAGAGCATTCATGCTCAAGGGAAAGTTTGTTTGCGAGATTGTAAACAAACTTTCTTTTTCTTTTCGAGAGAAAACTTTTTCATAAGAGGTGAATCTCGAAAAAGAGGATTGTAAAATATAAATATAATTATGATGAAACAGAATTTTAAGTTTTATATTGGTGGGATTTTGGTTCTCGCCATGGTTTTTGGATTGATGATAGGGTTTACGGGATGTATAGGCTGTGCTGTGAATGGTTCAGATACCGAGGCAACAGCTATGAGTGAAGAAGATGAAGAGATGGACTATGAAGATGCCGATGACTTCTACGGGGATTTGGATGATGATATTCTCGATGATGAAGATGCTGAGGCTCTGTCTGCTTGGGGAGATGGTACTTGTCGCCCTATCAACACAAAAGAGTTCTATCAGCTTGTGGCTTCAAAAGATAATGCAGGGACTTATATTGGAGAAGGTCCTTGCGTGATTGACTTCTGGGCAGACTGGTGTGGCTACTGCAAGCAGATTGATCCATATATGAAGGCATTGGCTAAGAAGTATAAGGGAAAAGTTCAGTTCTATAAGGTGGATGCTGATGCTTGTCCTGAGTTGTTGGAGATATATGGCATTAATGGTTTGCCCACTATCTTCTTTTGCAGTGGAGAAAATATACAGATGACAAGTGGCGCTGATTCACAAGAGGAATTTGATAAGAAGATACAATCCATCTTGTAAGAGAACTTGTCATGTTGTTCGTCAAATCTACTCATCTAAAATACTATTTAAATGGACAGTTTCTTTTTTAATAATACGTTCGTTATTGACGAGAAAATAGGACTCTTCAAGATTTCGAATGCTTACAAAGTGTATAATGGTGAAGGCCAGGAAATTGGTGCTATTCAGGAGCATAAGTCTGGACTGCATATTCTGCTTGGTCTCCTGCTGAGCAAATCCAACATGCCTTTTGAACTCAATGTGTTGAACATTGACGGCAAGCGTATCGCTCAGCTCAAGAGAGGCGTCACTTTCTTTATGTCTAAGGTGAAAATATTCAATGAGGCAGGAGAATTGATAGGCTCTTTCAAGCAGAAGTTTTCTTTCAAGCCTAAGTTCAAACTCCTTGACAACCTGGGGAACGATATTGCTTCTATCCAAGGAGACTGGAAGGCTTGGAATTTTGAGATTCTTGATGCTAATGGTCAGAAGATAGGTTCTGTGGATAAGAAGTGGAATGGTCTCGGCAAGGAACTTTTCACAAATGCTGATAAGTATGCCGTGAATATCGATCCTTCTTTGACGGACGAAAAAAAGCGTGTTGCTATAGCTTCTGTAGCAGCCGCAATAGATATGATTCTCAAGGAGGAGTAACTTTCTTCTAACAATAGATAAATGACTTTCTTGAGCCTTGGAAAAAAGAATGGCAACAGGTATTAATCTGTTGCCATTCTTTTTTTTATTGGATTTTCCAGATAAGAAAAGTTCCATAGTTAGAGTAATCTCTACTTTACCATAGTTCGTGGTAAGAAATCTCAAAATGGTATAAGTTGTCTGGTATTCTCTACATCAAACCCGTCAAGTGCTTTCGGCTTGTTGTCGAAGAAGCAATATGCAACCAGAATTGCCACCATGTTCATGATGAAGTTGCTGACCAACCTGTGCCTTGAATGCATGATTTGAAAGAATGCAAGTTTGACGAATTCGGGTTGATGGCTGGATCTGAAAACAAAAAAAGGTATATATCTGTGACCAGTAACCATATGGTATAAGAGTTGCAACCATATGGTATTTACTCACGAACCATATAGTTTAAGAGAACGAAATGATGTACTTTTTAGGAAAAAGGGTTCATCCCCGAATTGCGTTGGCAAGTTTATATAGTTAGTATAGAAAAAGCCGCCAATTCATTATCTTTGTGGTTCCCCAACCATATCAGATATGAACGGCAGCTTATTATATCAGGCATA
>Ga0123334_1000107_pt1 | contig 97934 bp, 103 predicted proteins | sample BiotimSIPDNA_FD_89706 | JGI IMG/M metagenome (GOLD analysis project Ga0123334, IMG submission 89706) | Anaerobic biogas reactor microbial communites from Washington, USA - Biogas_R1 time_0 SIP DNA | ecosystem: Engineered > Bioreactor > Anaerobic > Unclassified | place: Washington, USA...
GCAATTGTTACATTCGAGTCCTCAATTATTTCCATTCCTGAAAAGGACTATTGTATGTACTCAGATTTAAATGTTTGTACGAAAATTAAGTTTCGTAACACTTGTTGCCGCCGACTGTTCGTTCACGTTGATATTAATCATCAACTAATCACCTGACGGATTTAATTCTGCAAGATATTATGTATCTTCTTTACTCTTGCTTAGGGGAATTAACCCGGAAAAAAGATAAGAGATGTGGAATTTATGCAGTATCGCATCCCTGTTGGTAACGGTCCGTCTTCAAAGACATGACCCAGATGTGCATCACAGCGGGCACATAAAACTTCGGTCCGGATCATTCCATGACTTGTATCTTCTCTCGTTTGTATGTTGATATTAGATACCGGACTTGTAAAACCCGGCCACCCTGTTCCAGAATCAAATTTATCAATTGAAGAGAAAAGATCAGTGCCACAGCAGGCACAACGGTATAGTCCGACATGTTTTGTATCATAAAATGCTCCAGTAAAGGCAGGTTCTGTATCTCCTTTCCTGGTAACAGCAAAAGTTTTGGAGTCCAGAATTTTCTGCCATTCGTCTTCTGAGCGGATAATCCTGCTAACTCTTTTCATAGTTCCGGTTTCAGCCTGGTATATGTCAATTAGATTTTTTTCTGACATATCCAAAAATGGTAAGATAAAAGAGATAAAGGTGGCTATTGGATGACCGGTAATCACTGATAAAACACTAAAAATGTATTTGGAATCAAGCGAGGAGGAAAATTTAACCAGTTCTTGTGCCGGTAAAATCGAGAGTTCCGGTTACCCCGGCAGCACTGATGACTTTTGTCCCTTCAAACTGGTCACCAGTATATTGTGCATTCACATTCATGGTTATCGGGTAGTTGGACCCGGCATATTTTACATTTGCATCGTTGGATATTAAATTCAGATTTCCATTCGGAGAGACTTGTCCGTGAACAGTACCCTTAACCTTGATTGTCCAGCCTTGTTCAATGAACTTGTATGCAACCGTTCCGGATACTGAGTTATCCGGGGCTATGGTATAATCAATGTCAGCACCACCTTCGAAAAGTGTCCCGTCTACACCGGTGGTCTTTTTCATGGTCTTGTCCTGGTATTTCCCTGCAATATTATCCGTGAAAACCACCTGGCTTTTAGCCATGTCGCTCTCTGATGATGATTGTGAAACCAGGTTTACATGGAGGTTTCCATCATCGCCAACCGTTCCGATCCCCTTTGGAATATCAATCGGAAGTGATGATAGTGAGCTGGACTGTGAATTTACCGGGTTCATGCCAAAGGGTTGTGTGGCTGCTGACACTGATGTAAATAATAGTATAATACATATGCACAGGCCGACCAGAGCAGTGGTGGATTTGAGCATTAATGTCATGATGTTTCTCCCCTTGGACATGGATCCGTAAAGACCCGTGTTCACTACTCTTCCCGTTTTGTTAGAATTCATAAATACCATCCCAACGGAGTGCAAAATGAAGTTTATTTTGTAGTACTTTATAAGGGATGAAATGAGATGGCGAGGATTTGTAGTGCATTAGTAATCTATAAATATTGTTAAAAATTTGGGGGAATTGACACAGTAATTTAGACAATTAAACGAATATATTGATGAAATTATTCAAAATAATCGCAATCAAATGGTATCAAAAGAATCCTCTAACAATATGGCGTATATCATCAAAATGAAAATACTTATTCGCTTACAATAATGGAATAATATTTACCGGACCTATCTGAAGGGTAGAAACAGCTGTAAGAAAATCGACAATTCTCTCAGATAAATGGTGCAATGAATACTTTCAGTTTCTCCAAAGCGTGTTGCTATTAATCCAGAAGAGGGGTATTTTTAAAAATCCGGTCACTAAACATTTATATCTTATATATGTCCAATGAGGAAGTTACCGGTTTTTCCCGGGATACCTAAAGAAGATATTCTGATGGGTACTGAAGATAGGGTAACGGAGCAATAATGGTGTGTTTTAGTATGGATATGGCTAAATTCGATTTCAAACCGATAAAATGCAAGATATTCTTCTTCGGTGAATTAGCTCTGTTGTTGGTTGCTATAAGAATTATTGGGTATGCAGCCTTCACTCTAAATACTACGGTTGTATCCTCCTGCTCCAGGGAAACTTCAGAGTACCACAGAGCATGAATGTTGCTGCTGCGTCAGAAGAGGAAGCTGCATCTGTGGAAGAGATTCAGCTGGTTGTGGAAATAGTAAACCTGATTACCGATACTTTTCAGAAAGAAATAGATAAATTTTTTTTTCTGATCCAGATTCAGATATTATAGGAGAGGAAACGATGAAAAACTCCGGTAAGAAGAAAATAACTACACTTCCTGGTTCTCGTCTTTCTTACCTTTCAGTTATTATCCTTTTTTTCTTTATTCTCTCTGCCTGTATCTTTTATTTTTTCATTATTTATTCATCCGAACTAAACACAATCGATGCTATTACAGGATACAACCAGGTTTATCTGAACCCGGAAGAAAAAAAGTGGATTTCTGATAATCCTGTTATTTCTGTCTGTCCTGATACAAATTATCCGCCTTTTGAGATGATATCTTTGGATGGCGAATATGAGGGTATTTCAGCGGATTTACTAAGAGAAATATGCAAAAACACCGGTCTTACTCTGAATGTTATACATGATCCTGACTGGAGCAGCTGTGTTGATAGAATTAAAAGAGGGGAAGCGGAAATTTTGGGAGCGATTTATATATCCCCTATGCGGAGTGACTATCTCACGTACTCAGATCCGTACTATCATTCTCTCCTCCCAATTATTACCCGGGATGTAAGTTATACGGACCTTACTCTGGAACAATTATCTGGAAAGCGTGTTGCCTCCGTTACGGGGTACACCACGACTCTGCTATTGAAAGAATACTATCCTGGAATAATGATTCATGAAGTTCCTGATATAAGAACCGGACTTGAGCATGTCTCTCTTGGAACAGTCGATGCCTATTTTGGTGATCTTGCAGCATCCAGCTGGTATGTTGACAAAGAAGGGTTTAGCAACCTTCATATTGCTGGTGAATACAAACCAGAAAAGCCTGAAGAATTCAGTTATGCATTTGGGATTAGAAAAGATTGTCCAGAACTTGTTCAGATACTCAATAAGGGATTACATGCCATAACTCCTGAAAAAAGGGAGGAAATATTTAAAAAATGGATATCTCCAAGCCTGAGAAAACCCTCGATCAACCCTTTTTACGTGATGATTACTGCCGGGTTCATCGGAGTTCTCCTTCTAATTTCCCTGTTATTTGTTGTCTGGAATTATACTCTAAAAAAGGTTGTTGAAGAAAAAACCCGGGTTCTCTCATGCGAATTGGTTGAGCATAAAAAAACTACTGACCGGCTGATGATGACCAGGCAGGCTGTGGACCATAGTAAAGCCATGATTCTCTGGCTTGATGATACCGGAATAATCCTTGATGTTAATGAGACTACCTGTTACAACACCGGCTTGTCACCTGCTGATCTCATCGGGAAGCATTTAACCGTGTTAAAGCCGCAATACACCCAGGATCAGATAGATAAAATTTTACTCAGAATTCAGGAGGAAGGATATTTTCAGATAGAAACTTTTGTTACGATGCGAGAGGGAAGAGAAATCCCTGTAGAGGTTTTTGTATGGCATTTCTTGTTTGAAGAATCCGGAATATTCTGTCTTGAAATCCAGGATATTTCTGAACGCAAGAGGTACGAAGAGGAGAGAAAAACTGCAATAGATCAGATACAAAAAAATATGGCAGAATTATCTGTTCTTAACGATGGGATAAGAAACCCTCTTACTGTCATTCTTGGAATTTCAGAAAGTTATTGTCCTGAAAAATTTGACGTAATTGAAAACCACGTCAGGCAGATTGACGATACTATCAATCAACTTGACAAACGCTGGATGGAATCTGGTAAAATTCTTAACTATCTTAAAAAGCATTATGGTATTCAGATAAAAAAAGAATGACCCGGGATACGTGTTATATTTTTCTGGATGATAGTAGTGTTGTCTTCAGGATTAACAGAAGAAACTGCATAGAATAGCTGGCAATAATTGCAGATTATTTGGTGTAACAATGAGAGAAATATTTGCATTTGATAGAAAAAAGATAAAAATTTATGCGAATTTCTCCGCAGCCATTTCTATATCTTCTTCCTTGAGAGTTTTCCGGCCTGCATGAATTGCGAGTTTGTTTGCTTCCTTCACAAGCTGGCCCAGAAATTCCTCAGTCTTTGCTACCATGATGGCTGCTGCATCCGCACCTACACGTTCAGCACCGTTGTTCTTTGCAACCCGTACTACGGCTGCTACAGGTAAATCTGCCATATTTTTATCAATTATTTATATAGTATATGTAGTATAAAAAGAATTTGGCGATAATTAATGAAGAGTTTATAAAGATCCCCATTTCACTTTCACCCTGCTTCACTGAACTTTATAACCTCTTTACCTGAAGTATTACCACTATGGTTCATCACTATCACAACTTCATCACCATACCTGCTGATTCATTTAGTATATTCATAGGTTCACGCCTTTTTCTCTCTGAAACTCTCGCGTATATCCCTCAAAAATTCAGCCACCAAAAAGTACTGTATCTCCATTCCGGTCACAGTCTTTTCTATCTTAATCCCCCGGAGGAGGAACAAAAATGGATAGAATTCAGAATAGTTCTAAATCCTGTGGATATTCTGTCTATGGTGGAAAGTGATCCGGCCCGGTTTATGATAATAGTATACAATCCGGAGTGGTTCAAAGATTACCCTGAGTATGTGCTCCCTTTTGGACATCTTTGCAGGGAGCGGTCCAGAAGAAGACAGGAAGTTATTCTCATTTCCCGGGTATGGGACCACACCATTGAAGAGCTTGAATCACTTGCAGATAAAGTTGCATGTGTCCAGGATATTCTGACAGCCCCAAATAATAACAAGTGTGCATGTTCTCAGGTAACCCTGAGTGATTCTCTCCCACATGAGGTAATTAGTAAAGTTCCCGTCAGGAAATATGGTCAACAAGCCTTGGGGCCTTAATATTCATGCATGCAATGCTGTGGCAGTGAAGGATGTCCTGTCCTTCCTTCAGGCTTTCGTGATATGTTGATCCGCACAAAGGGGATTTGAGATATTCTCAATTATGTCTCTGTGATCAGAGTGTCGCAACTGGTTGCAACTCCTGAAATCAAAGATATATGTAAATTTAGTGAGTACACTCTGCGATTTATTCATTTCAGAATTTCATGAAAAAACCGGATGCAACTATTGGATAATGACCTGTTTGGCTTGGTAACCGAAAGCTGTGAAAATTTTGAAAAATTTCGTGATAAATTGGTGGAAGATAGTTTCAGACTATTTTCCAGCGGTTTTACCTACGATCCTTATACACTGTTTCATACAACACTGGTATGTCACAAGAGAACCCCTTGCAAAAACTGGTCAGGAAAACTCTGGCTGGTTAAGGTTCTCTATGGTGAGTAGCGTTCAACATGTCCTCCTACAAGTGTTGTATTCCCCTCATTCATGTAAACCTAAAAATCTCCCCTGGGTCAGGAGGGGTTTTCATAAATCCTCCATTTCTACCTCTCCTGACCTCAAAGAACTTCCGTCCGGTTGCGAAAGTAGCCGGGTTTTTCTCATCTCACAAAAGTTCCAGTAACTTATGGAGATAATACGATGATGCAAAATAAATTTAACACAAATTATAATGAAAGACAGGTATGCCTGATTAGCTACCTGAAAAGTCAGGTAAAACCTGGTGCAAATTTTTTCAAATCAAAGTATATTGCCAGGGATACTGGTCTCTCATCTAAAGAAGTCGGAACGAACATGGCAATACTCTCTGATATCTGTCCGGATTTTAAGATTGAGCGGTACAGTTATTCCAATAGTACCACCTGGCTGATTACCACCCCCCAGTTGTAATCATAAAATCCTATATTTCTATCCATTTTTTCTCTCAAGTAATGATATAACAACATCCTGGTATTCAGAGGACATACGGTTAATATGCTTTTAAACTCCTTAAATCCCTCAAATACCTGAAATATCCGGAATACTGTAAGATCGAATAGCTGGTGTTTCCTGCCCTGCTATGGAATTATATTTTTCACCCTGACATTCCTATGATTATATACTAATCCCTTCACCCTGTTAAGAGGGACGAACATATACCCTGACACTATGAAGAATGTTCAGGAGCCTCAAAAATTGACCAAATTATGTACAATCGGGTAACTATCCCGCTCCATGCATGTCTGGTTGAAAATATGAGGAATAACAATCCCCATGTCCGGACCTTGTCACACAATTAAAAAAATCTAATTTGACGTTAAAATTTAAAAAAAGACGGAATATGACGATTTATTAAAATTGATATCTTCAACACAATAAATACCTTCTTTATGGTAATTTAACTGGTTACCACAAATTTCATCAATTATGGAACCTGAAGGTTCATGTTGACCAATCCACAGGATAACCAATTTTTTGTTTCTTCCATTCAAAGCCATTTATTTCTCATTACGCCGTCTTTGTATCAGATTAAACCATAATCTCTATCTGATGAGCGTGTAAGATCATAAATATATAGAAGGGTAATTAACCTGTCTACACCAGTTTATAAAAATGTGGGAATGGCATGAATAATTTTATTACATCCTGGCTTGATAACGCCACCATAGGAAGAAAGATTTCAGTAATTTGTCTGATTCTTGTAATACTTCCTGCACTGGTGGTGGGGTATATGGCATACACCAGTGCAGAATCTGCAATTAAAAATGATATTCAGACAAATCTTGAGGTTCAGGTCAGTGACATTAACGATGAATCCAAAACGGTTTATGAACTGACTTTGGTTAAAGTAACAAGTGACCTCAATGTCCTGCATAATTATTTCTATGCAAAAGGAAGTCCTTCGATTGTTAATGATAAACTGGTCCTCGGTTCATCATATATTGTCAACGACAATTTCCAGATAGTAGATGAGGTCCAGAAACTCCTTGGTGGGGCAGCAACCGTCTTCCAGAAGAAAGGAGACCAGGCAATTCGTATCTCCACGAATGTTATTGGTGAAGATGGTAAACGTGCTATCGGAACCTCGGTTTCAGATGCAGTCTACAATGAAGTCATAAACAAGGGTAATACCTATTATGGAACCGCAAAAGTAGTTGGAAAGGATTACATCACCGCATACGAGCCGATTAAAGACAGTTCTGGTAATATTATCGGTATTCTTTTTGTCGGAGTTGAAGAAGAGTCCACCATCGGACTCCTTGAAGACCAGATAAAGGCGAAGAAAATTGGTGAGAATGGGTACATGTATGTCCTGAATAGTCAGGGAATTACAGTAATTCATCCAACCAATGAAGGAAGAAATGACTCTGACCTTCCGTTTGTAAAAGAAATGCTTGCGAAAAAGAACGGTTACCTGGAATATAATTACAATGGTGTAGATAAGGTTGCTGCATTCACATATTTTGAACCATTTGACTGGATTATCGTGGCAAGCAGCAATCTCAGTGATTTCACCGGACCTCTTGATACCATAAGAAATACCATCATTATCGTCATTCTCATCGGAGCCATTGTCGGTGTTATCATCGCATTTTTCTTTGGCAGATCTATCTCCAGGAGGATGGATGACCTGGTCCAGCTCGCAAACCGTGTGAAGAATGGGGACCTCTCTGGTAATATCCAACTTTCCGAGAGTAATGATGAAATTGGTGTTCTAGGGCGCGCATTTGCAGATGTTGTCTCAACATTCCAGCTCTTCCGTGATGAGGTCCAGTCTCTCAGCAGGGCTGCTTCATCTGGAAATCTGCAGGTCAGGGGGGACGTAAGTAAGTTCCAGGGAGATTATGCAGTCATAATCGACGGTGTGAATGAGACGGTTGATGCTATGGTCATTCCATTGCAGGAGGCAATGAAACTCTGTAATGATTATGCCAAGGGGAATTTCAAGGCCCGTGTAAATCCTGACCTGCACATGGAGGGAGATTTCATCAAGTTCCGTGATGCCCTCAATACCATTGGATCAGATGTATCCGAAGCATTAGTTGCTGTCCGCACGCAGGTTGAAGACGTGAGCCTGAAAGTGGAAGAAGTAACGCGGAAAGTGGATGAAGTCACCAGTGAGACAAGCCTGGCCCAGAAGAGCATCCAGGATGTCTCTGAAGGAACCGGCCAGGTCGCCCGGATCGCAGCAGCAGTGAACGACCTTGCAGATAAAAGCGGAATGAACACTCAGCAGATCCTTGCAGCAATGAACGATCTTTCAACCACAGTATCTTCGGTTGCAGCAAAGATGGAGCATGTTTCGGTTCTGACAAACACGGCTGCCGAGTTATCTGAAGACGGAAAAGATGCTGCCGGGCAGGCAGAAACGGGAATGACGGGTATCATGCAGGCATCGTCTGCAATTGACCAGATGAACCGTGAGATTTCTGAGCAGATGCAGGAGATTGGCAGAATTGTTGACATTATCAGTTCTATTGCAGAAGAAACAAACCTCCTTGCATTAAATGCTGCCATAGAAGCAGCACGTGCCGGAGATGCAGGTCTTGGATTTGCCGTTGTTGCTGCAGAAGTCAAAGAACTTGCAAACGAGTCCCAGAAATCTGCAGAGAATATTGCTGGAATCATATCAACCCTGCAAAAGAAGTCTGGTGCCATGGCTGATGCGGTCAGCAATTCCCTCTCTGAAGTTGAGACAGGAAATGTCTCGGTCAGCAAAACCCTGAATATCTTTAATGAGATAGTCTCATCTATCTCAGTTATTAACGCTAACATGAGCGAGGTTGCTGCAGCAAGCGAAGAACAGGCAGCTTCAGTTCAGGAAGTCACTGCAACCGTTAATGAGTTCAGTGAGATGGTAAATCAGACCGCAAAAGAATCGATTGGGCTTGCAGCTGCAAGTGAAGAGTCTTCCGCAGCAGTCGATCAGATTACGACCATGGTTTCACAGGTCAACGAATCAATGGAAAACATAAACAGTATTGCCGGGCAGGCTATCGACTCTGTGCAGCGCATCCATGATGAAATGAACCGGTTTAAATATGACTAAAATTACTACTTTTTTCCGGACATTATTATGAGTGCTGGTGGCTAACCTATACCACCATGTTTGCACAAAGGATCGAAAATCTTCCACCCTATTTATTTGCCAGAATTGACGAGATGAAAGCCCGTAAAAGGGCTGAAGGAGTAGACGTCATCGATCTTGGGGTAGGTGATCCTGATCTTGCAACGCCTCCCCATATCGTGGATGCCCTGGTAAACACCGCCAGGGAAACTGACAATCACCATTATCCCTCATACCTGGGGATGCCTGCATACCGCCAGGCGGTTGCATCCTGGTATAACAAGCGGTTTGGTGTTGAAGTAGATCCAGATACTGAAGTCATATCCCTCATGGGATCAAAAGACGGGGTTGCTCATATCCCTGAAGCCCTGGTCAGTCCGGGTGACTACGTTCTGGTCCCAAGTCCCGGATACCCGGTATACAGTACCGGTGCTCTTTTTGCCGAAGGAAAAACCCACGAGATGCCTTTAACCTCTGAGAATAACTTCCTCCCTGATCTTGACGCCATTCCAAAGGACGTTGCAAAAAAGGCAAAACTCATGTGGATAAATTACCCGAATAATCCTACATCAGCTATTGCTCCGCCGTCTTTTTACCAGGAAGTGGTAGATTATGCCCGCGACAACGATATCGTGGTTGTCAGTGACAATGCATACTCTGAGATATCGTTTGATGGATACAAGGCACCTTCATTTCTTGAGACTGATGGGGCAACAGAGGTTGGAATTGAGATGCATTCCCTTTCCAAGACTTATAACATGACCGGTTGGCGGATTGGTATGGCAGTTGGAAATGCCGAGGTTATCAGGGGTCTTGGTATCGTAAAGACCAATATAGATTCTGGTGTATTCAACCCGGTTCAGTATGCGGCAATAGCAGCACTTACCGGGCCGCAAAACTGTGTTGCAGAGGCCTGCAAAATTTATGAGGAACGCCGTGATGTGTTGGTATCCGGCCTGAAAAAACTCGGTTTTGATGTAATGACTCCGAAAGCAACTTTCTATATCTGGATGAAAGTTCCTGACAGCATGTCGTTTGCGGCAAAGATGCTTGATGAGGCAGGGATTGTCGTAACTCCTGGTATCGGGTTTGGAAAGTCAGGTGAAGGATATATCCGGTTTGCGATAACCAGAACTGCCTCTCGAATTCGAGAGGCTGTGGACCGGATGCAGGGGGTGCAATGGTGAAATATCCTTCTCATCTTACCATAAAAAACAGTCATCTCATGATTGGCGGCTGTGACACGGTTAAACTTGCATTCACCTATGGGACTCCCCTGTATGTAACCGACGAGGCCCGCATAAGGGAAAATTTCCGTGGATACATGACCACACTTTCCAGGCATTATCCGCATATCCGGGTTTTGTATGCTGCAAAGGCTAATGGAAACCTCTCCATCATGAAAATCCTGGCACAGGAGGGTGCAGGTGCTGATGTTTTCTCTTCCGGGGAGCTCCACCTTGCCCTTCTTGCTGGTATGAAACCTGAGCACCTGCTCTTTAATGGTTCCTCAAAGACTGAAGCAGACCATCGGCTGGCAATAGAAAAGGGTGTCAGGGTATCCCTAGACTCTCTTGATGAACTCGCCCAGATTGACCGGATAGCCGGTGATGCAGGAAAGATTGTTGAAATCTCATTCCGGGTAAACCCGGCACTTGATGTTCCGACCCATCCGAAGATTGCAACCGGTCTTGCCACTTCAAAGTTTGGTATTCCGGCAGCAGAGATTACTGATGCCTATGCAGCGGCCCTTGCCTGCAAGAATGTTGTTCCGGTTGGTATTCACTGCCACATAGGTTCCCAGATTCTTGAAGTTGAACCGTTTGCAAAGGAAGCCCAGGTCTTAATGGAGGTTGTCGAAGAACTCCACCGGATGGGTGTGAAGTTTAAGTTCGTAGATCTTGGCGGAGGTCTTGGGGTCATGTATGATCATAACGGACCGGATGCACCAACCCTCTCTGCTTATGCAGATGCAGTCATCCCGGTTTGTACTTCTGTTCTTGGAAGGCTGGGTATCAGTCCGGAGATCTGGATTGAGCCTGGACGGTCAATGGTCTGTGACTCCACACTTCTTCTGACAAAGGTCAACTCAGTTAAAAAGGCACATAAAACCTTTGTAAATGTTGATGCAGGTTTTAATCTCCTGGTCCGTCCGGCTATGTATGATTCATACCATGAAGTGATCATTGCAAACCGTGCGGATGAGAAACCTGCCGGAACCTATACGGTCACCGGACCGATTTGTGAGACTGGAGATATTCTTGCACATGATCGGAAACTTCCGGCAGTAATAGCCGGAGATCTGATTGCAGTCCTTGATGCTGGCGCCTATGGATATTCCATGGCTTCTCAGTATAATGGTCGTGGCAGGTGTGCTGAAGTCCTGGTAAAAGAGGAAAAGGCAGAACTTATGAGACGGGCAGAAAACCTTGATGACCTGATGGCAGCCCTGGTTACTCCCTCCTGGCTGAAGTAAGGAGTAGAACTGTGGTCAGGTATCACTATGCACTGGTGGATGATCTTGTCAGCAGGGAAGAATTTGACCGCCTGATAGAGAAAAAAATAGCAGATTGTGGGAACCTGGCCGATGAAACGGCAGCAGCCCTTTTGGTTGTAAAGGACCTCGGGAGGTCCCATGTCAAGATCCGGGGACTAAGGGGAAAATCATCCCTCTTTTGTTTTTATGCAAAAATTATTGGATTCTCCGGGGTAACAGAGTTTGATCGGCAATCCGGGGAAAAAGGCCTGGTCGCAAGACTTACGGTTGCCGATGAGACCGGACAGGCAGACCTTGTCTTCTGGGATGAACAGGCTGCGGCTCTTGAAGAGACTTTTGAGATAGGGGACGTTGTAGAGATTATTGGGAGGCATGGAAAGTCAGCCCGTGATATCATGCCTTTAAATCTGCGTAAGACACTCGTTGATATCGATTGTGTTATGGAGGTAAGAGAGCGGAAAACACCACAAAGAGTGGACCTTCATGCTCACATTGTCTCCCTTGCAGAACCTAAGGAGTTTACCCGGAGGGACGGGACAAAGGGAGAGATGGTCAGCGGACTTCTTGCAGACAGCATGGGGACTGCTAGGTTGCTGGTCTGGGAAACTTCCCTGCTTGCCGGAATAAGACCGGGAATGTCAGTACATGTCTCTGGGGCCCTGGCAAAGGAGGGAGATTACGGGGGGAGGGAGATAGTGTTTGACGAAGAGACCGAGATAACGCCAGCAGAGACTGTTCCAAAAATTCCAATAACTCCTCTCAATACCTTGGTACCTGAACAGAATGTTACCGTCAGGGGCACTCTAACTCGTATCTTTCCTGCAAAAATGTTTACGAGAAGGGATGGCACTACTTCATGGGTCAGGAATCTGTACCTGTCTGATGACTTAACAGAGGTTCCCCTGGTTCTCTGGGATGAAGAGGCAAAACGGGCACTTCTTTCTGGTGAAAATATCATTATATACAACGCCTATGTTAAAACCGGAAGGACTGGGGAGAATGAGATCTCTGTGGGCCGGGGAGGGGCGCTTACTGTTCTACCCGGTGAAGGAGAGCACATCAGGGTCGAGGGCATTGTGCTTTGTGTTCCGGAAGGGACAATCCTTTCATCACGGGATGGTTCATGGCTGGCCGATACAAAACTGCCTCATGGAACACCAGCGGTAATGACTGGTTTTGCATGTGGAAAAAGACTCTTTTGTGAAAGTGAAGAAGTCCTGGAATATGATGTAAATTCGATAAAGGGGAAACTAGATACCTTAATTTCATCACTTTAAAAAAGCAGTTTTCACTTTCACCCTGTTTATTTTAACCTTAAATACCCCCTGTTGCCACCTGTATGTTAAGGGATAAACTACTATGGCAACAGAAGCATACAAACTTGAGGACATTCCTGGTGTTGGGCCTACCACTGCGATAAAACTTCGTGAAGCAGGGTATGAATCAGTGGAGAAGATTTCACAGGCAACTACAACTGAATTATATGACACCGCCGAGATAGGGGAGGCAACTGCCCGCAAAATGATCAAGTGGTGTACAACTCAGGTTAATCCTGGTGCATCATCTTCAGGTACCGGGCCCGCAATGCAGGATGATTCAGGCAATATGGTACAGCGGAGATTTGATATCGAAGATATTCCTGGTGTAGGGCCGGCAATCGCAGAAAAGCTTCGTGACGCTGGATTTTTAACGATTGAAAGCATTGCAACATCTCTTCCTTCAACGCTTGCAGAAGCTGCAGAACTTGGAGAAGCTACTGCAAAAAAGATGATCAAGTGGTGCCGGGACCAGTCAGATGTTGGCGGATTCAAGACCGGTACAGATGTCTTTGAACAGAGGCTAAAGGTTAAGAAACTAAAAACATTAGTGCCCGAGGTTGATGAGCTGCTTGGCGGAGGGTTTGAAACCCAGGCCATAACCGAGATGTACGGTGAATTCGGATCAGGAAAGTCCCAGATAGTCCACCAGATGGCAGTGAATGTTCAGCTCCCGGAAGAACTCGGCGGTCTTGGTGGTTCGGTCATCTATGTGGATACTGAAAACACGTTCAGACCTGAACGTATTGAACAGATGGTCAGGGGACTTGAGATTGAAGATGCTGATCCCCAGGAATTCTTAAAAAATATCCATGTAGCACGGGCACAGACATCTGATCACCAGATGCTCCTTATCGAGACATCCCATGAACTGGCCGAGGAATTAAAAGCTGCAGGAAAACCGGTCAAACTGATCATTGTTGATTCACTTACCGGCCTTTTCCGGTCTGAATATGCAGGACGGGGAACGCTTGCAGAACGTCAGCAAAAACTAAACCGGCACATGCATGATATCTTCAAACTGTGTGACGAGTACAATGCCATCGGTATGGTGACAAACCAGGTCCAGTCCAATCCGGCAGTATTCTTTGGTGACCCAACAAAACCTATTGGAGGAAATATCGTTGGTCACACTGCTACCTTCAGGATATATCTGCGTAAGAGCAAAGGAGGAAAGCGTATATTCCGGCTGGTTGACAGTCCGAATCTCCCAGAGGGTGAGGCAACATTCCTTGTCGAGGAAGGCGGTCTTCGTCCCTGCTGAAATAGAAAATTAGAGAAACAGGAGTCTGATAGTGCTTCGGGGAGTGATAACTGATATAGATGGAACTTTAACCGACGAGAAGCGCAGGCTTTCAACCGCTGCTATTGAGACAATACGAAAGCTTCAGGATAATGGGATTGAGGTGGTACTTTCATCTGGTAACACCTCCTGTATCCTCAAAGGCCTCTCCAAACTTATCGGTACCGGTGGCACATTTATCGGAGAAAACGGTGGAGTTTACCGGATTGGATTTACTGGCGAATTGAAACTAATCGCAGACCGAAAAATCGCAATTGATGCCCTGAATCTTTGTATTGAGCATTTTAAGCAGAAGGGAATCACTCTTGATCTCTTTTCATACCAGGAACGATTCTCGGATGTCGCCTTTGCACGGACAGTTCCCGTTGAAGAAGTCAGGTCTCTTCTTGCCGACTGGCAGGTTGATATCATGGATACAAATTTTGCAATACACATCCATCAGGCCGGTATTGATAAAGGAAAAACATTTGGGATCGTTGCAGATTGTCTGAGAATCAAACCAGAAGAGTTCCTGGCTATTGGTGATTCGGAAAACGACATTGGAATGATACAGGCCGCAGGGACTGGCTGTTGCGTTGCAAATGCACAAGAAAGAGTACGGAATATCTCTGATTATTGTTCATCAGTTCCGTACGGTGAAGGGTTTGTGGAAATAATGAAAAGGAACTTCCCTCACATTCTGGCCAGGTAACGGTCAACGACAATAAAATCCTTGATATCTCTGACTGCTTCAAAGGGAATCAGCATGTTTTCCCCGTCTAAGGTATACCCGGTGGTATCAAATGCTGCATCAGGTTCAAGTACCAGGTCGGTAATCAGGCCGGTATCAAAATCAACCATGAGGTTGCGAAGTGATCCTATTGCTTTCCCGTCATTAGTCACGATCTGTTTACGTGATAGACTGCGGGCAAGTATGGACTTCATATATCAGATTTCAGTTGTATCCGGTAATAAAACTCCCGATCAATTACCGATATCTTTCCCTATCCTCGCTGGGTTTTTATACTGGTTTGCTTCAGGGTTTTTTCAATCGACCAGTATCCCCGGTTAAATTCCACCTGTAAAATGAGGTTGATCTCTTTTTCAGACTTATCTGTACCTGATAATTCTATATACCTGTTCCTGAGCAGGTCTATCTCCTTCGCGGTCCAGGGCTTCCTGGTCAGTTTTTTTCCTGGCATGAGGGGAGTTCTGATCTGATCAAGCAGCGATCCAGGTACAATATCTTTCATCTCGTCTATACGGGCATCAAACATGGCAGATGAGATCTCAAATCCGATTACTCTGCGTGACAGGCCAATAGCAGCACGTGCGGTTGAAAATCCACCGAGGAAAAGGTCACATACAAGGTCTCCTTCATCACTGCTGTACTGAATTATTCTGCTTAAGAGAGCAAAAGGGAGTTCATTTTTATTTTTTACCCGTCCAGGTTTATATTCCCTGTTGATTATCCAGACATCTTCCCTGTCCTGGTAATTAAGTGACCCTCCCTGTTCATCTTTTTCTGTAAGAGATATCCTGCATTCGGTGTTAAATGTCCTCTTTCCTCCTGGTTTCGCATAGAAGAGGATATGATAATGTGAAGACACATATTTCCTGCTGGTAAACACGCCGAAGTTATATTTCCAGATAATATGATTTATCTCTTCAAGACCTGTATGGTAGAGCGCATTTAAAATATGAATCAGGTTGGTATATCCTGATACGATGTAGATGGATCCACCCGGACGCAGGATTCGCTCTGCCTCCAAAATCCAGTCCATGCTGAATGTTCCATAACGGTCAGCGGGGATCTCAACATATCCGTCGGTAACAAAGGATTCGTCCCGGTTATAATGACGGTGTAGTTTGTCCCCTTCGATACCATATGGAGGATCCGTAATGATTAGGTCAACAGAATTGTCTGCAATATCTGATGCACCTGAAATACAGTCTCCGTTATAAAAAATTCCTCCGGGAACTCTCACCATACGCATGGTCAATTTGTGGGAAGGGTTCGGAATATATCAGACTGGGTCAGAATCCCAACTGGTTTATTATCTTCAAATACAATAAGTCGTCCGATTGATCGCTCTTTGAATTTCCTAATAACTTCATAGAGCTGAACTGAGGCATCTGCATAGACAACGTCTTCTGTCATGACCTCACTGACACTGGTATCCAGAGGGAGGCCGTCTTCGATGGCCTGAAGGATATCAGACATGGTAACGATACCCATAAGAAATCCGCCGTCCATGACTGGTGCACCATGAATATGGTAGGCATTAAAGAGTTTTACTGCATCTTTCAGACTGGAATGGGTGGAGAGCATTTTAATGGGAGTTGACATATAGTCCCGGATAGGCTTTTTTGGTAAAGATACCATTTCAAGAATAGAAATTATCAAGGCAGGTTCGTTCTCATCTTTTCCGAACACTTCACCCTTGATAAGCAGTTTGTTGACCGGGGTTGGTCCGATTGTGATAACATCTCCATTGTTAAAGAGTTTCACGCTCCCGATTATTCTGATCTGGGCATGGCAGATATCAGCATGTGATAGCGTTGAAAAAATGATCTCTCCAACCTTTACTCCGGGAACAATTTCACCATCCCGTGAGATCTTCACCTCATATGTCTCGCCGTCACGTTTCAGATTCAGTTCCTTGTAGGCAAGCATGGTCGGGTGATATCCGCCCTTCGGTCCTGGAATTCCGTCAACAAGGCCTATTGCTTTGAGTGCCTGCATCTGGTTTCTGACAGTCCCGGGATTACGAAGAATGATTTCGGCTATCTCTTCTCCTTTTATGGGAATTGACTTCTTCTCATACAGGCTGATAAGGGTAATCAGGATGTCATTTTGAATGGGAGAGAGATCCATAATGATTAATCATGAAATTGATCTGGTTAATAGATAAGACTGATGTATTGAAAATTCAAACGGAAGTAAAAAATTAATATTGCATTGTGGTAACAATTTGCTTCTCACGCAGGTAATGGGATGCATGATGCTGTTAATGCTTGAAAAAGATAGCTCTTATTTTTTCTGTAATTGACTGTTGGATCGATAATAATCCTTATCTACCTGAATTTAAATTCCAGGTTATTATCAGATCTCATAAAGAAAAACCAAATCAGGTGAATTTATTGGTAAAAATATCTGGAAAATTTCTCCGGAAAGGCAATAAACAAGCAGAGATATGATATTTAACTATCGAGCCTTGAAAATTGTTTTAGTTTAATCAAATTAAACAGTAGATTATTCTAAAGCCTCATGGCTTATTGCGTTTCATAGTTTAAGGAATAGTTACCGGGTAAATCCGGGAATTTATGCTTTATACTATATATGCCGTCTGAATCTTCATATATCTGAACAGAGGGACATATGGGGGGAAAATCAGTGTCAGACACGATTCAGGAGATTAAAAATTATATTAAGACCCCGGAAGGGGCAGAATGGTTTATGAATGCGGTAAAAGATGCCCAGGATCACATGCAATCATCTGAAGGGAATAACTATGTAATTGATATTAAGCCTGAAATACCCCTGGTAAAAAAAGGGGGTAATGGGAAACCTTTAATGGTCTCCAGAAGGGAGATGGAGAACGTAAACTCATATACTGAAAAACATCCTGATCCGGATAAGAATGGAAGATATGTATTGAAGGTTTTATCCGTTGGAAACCGTCATGTTTTAAGACCTTCACTTCTGATGCGAGGAGAAAAGGTAAGCAACAGCCAGTTGATTTCTGAAGATCCGAAGAAAATACTATCTGGAGAAATATCCCGGGTTACCACCCGCGGGACCCATACAGAAACATATGAGATCTTCCTGACGGATTAATACAATAGCCACGGGGTCAATTCATCCAATTTTTTTATTGTGTTTGTTCAGGGTTATACAAGACTGATAGTTATAGTTATGAACGGTTACAGGATTCTGCCGACTTTGGGATTTTCTGGCAGATGTTGGTGGATAGCATCGATGTTGATATTCATATAATAAGATATGGCAGATATCCTGTCAGCGTATAAATTACTCCGAATTTAACGCATTATACCTGGCACGAACTCTCCTGTTCTTCTTCTACCAAAGCAGCCATGTCAAATGCTTTGATAGCTTCTTCATACCTCCCCAGAAAATTCAATGCAAAAGCCTTGTTATTCCAGGCATCGGCATATTGTGGATCAATTTCCAGAGCCTTGTCAAATGAACTGATGGCTTTTTCATAATCTTCAAGGTAATTCAGGGCAAATCCTTTGTTGTTCCATGGGTCTGCATAATCTGGCTTAAGCCATATTGCCCTCTCACAGGCCTTTATGGCCTGTTCATATTTACCAAGAATATTGAGAACATGTGCCTTATTGTTCCATGCCATTGGATCTTCCGGATTAAGCGAAATTGCCTTTTCACAGGCCTGTAATGCTTCCTCATATCTTTCAAGCAGATAGAGGACTACTCCTTTGTTAATCCAGGTATCAGTATTAGCAGGATTTTCTTCTAATGCAGTATTGCATTCCTGTAGTGCCTCCTCATAATTATCCAGGCTTTTTAGAATATCCTGTCGTAAGGACAAGGAATTATCATCTTTTCCAAAAAAAGAGAATTTATCCATAAGGAATTTTTTACGAGGATGAGGTTAAGATTTGTGTTCTGCGTCCTGTTGAAAATATCATGTTGACATCACAACAAAACCCTGATATCATCTGCCAGTAGTCAGGAATATGGTTAGGTATCACTACCATGACTTAAATTTCATGTCTGCAAATCTCCGTTCAGCAATTTCCAGGCGTTTTAAGGCTTCGTTATGATGAGGATTTATTTCCAGGGCTCTGTCAAAGGCATCGATAGATTGTGAATATTTGCCCATATCCAGGTATACCAGGCCCATGTTATTCCAGATATTTGCATCTTCAGGATTGATCTCCGATGCTATATTGAAAGCCTGGACCGCTTCTTTGTATGAACGAAGGTAATAAAGGGTCATACCTTTTTTATTCCAGATACCAGGATCATCCGGCGTGATATTTAGGATTTTATTATATGTTTTCAATGATTCCTGATAATTTCGTTCGATGTTAAATATTTTTTCTTTATAATAGAGGGCTTTAAGAAATTCCGGGTTAATTTTGAGTGCTTCATCAAAAGACTGGATAGCTTCATGATTTCTTTGAAGAGAAAACAAGGCATCTCCCCGGTTATACCATATGGTCTCATTTTCAGTATCAAGGTTTAATGAATTATCGAATGCCTGAATTGCTTTTTCAAATTTTTGCATCTGAAAAAATTCAATTCCCCTCTCAGACCAGTTCTCCGCTGTTAACGCCCCTACGACCCCTCCGGTCAGTGATATCATAATGAAGAATGAACAAAGGATAATGACCGGGGATCCATTCATGGGTGATCGTTACTCCCTGAGAAAAATAATGCTATTTATTCAAAATTGATTATGGAAATGAGCATAATTGGCCGGTTAATGGTATATTCTTCTTCACATCTTCACCTCACCAGAGTATGAGCCTGCTCCGCAGTACCAGTTTGACTACCAGCACAGTATCAAATAGCTGTACGAGAATACATGAGGGTGAAATATTGTGAGTTTTGAAAAAATCCCAACGGTTCCAACAGCAGACGAGGTGCTTGACAGGGCACTGCGGCGTGCTGCAAAAAAAATGAAGGAAAAGCCGAATAAAAAGCGGGCAAGCGTAGAATTTGTCGAAGCAGCATACCTATCAGTCCATGATAAACTGGTTTCGGTTATCCAGTCTTTTCCAACGCTTTCAGAAGAACCACAGTTCTACCAGGATGTAGTGGAAATAATGTGGACTACTGACCGGCTGAAAAAATCTCTTGGTGCAGTGGGCTGGGCAGCGCGTTGGTCCAAGGATCACCGTGGTGGTTTGGCAAAAGATGTCAGGTATTCATCCGAAGATAACGCACCTGCTGCTCGCAAAAAAGCAATTGCAAGACTATCATCAGTGGTTCACCAGGTCGAAAAAGATCTTCTCTTCCTCAACGAAGTAAGAAACATCCTTCGGAAATTACCAACGGTAGAAGACGTCTTTACCATCGTGGTTGCAGGATTTCCAAATGTTGGTAAATCTTCCTTTATCCGGAGCGTATCTTCTGCAGAACCAGAAATTGCATCATATCCCTTTACCACGAAGGGGATTATTGTCGGTCATTATTATAAGGGACATGAAAAAATCCAGCTCATCGATACTCCCGGATTATTAGATCGGCCGGGGATTGAACGAAATGCAATTGAACGGCAGGCAATTTCAGCCATTGAAAATATCGCAGATGTCCTGCTCTTTATCCTTGACCCAAGCGCTCATTGTGGCTATCCCCTTGAGGACCAGGTAAGCCTTCTCAAAGAAGTAAAACAGCTAGTAAATGTCCCGATATTAGTCGTTGCAAACAAATCGGATATAACGACCCTATCAGAATATCCTTCAATGTCAACAGGCAGCGGAGAAGGGGTCGAGGAAGTCCTTGAAGCTCTGCTGGTTTATAAAAAAGGTTGGGAACCAAAGTCCCATCCACCTCCTGATCAACCCTGACATCCGGAATAATCTTTTTTATTCGTGCCTGAGGGCTTCAATTGGCCGTAGGTCTGATGCTTTCCAAGCCGGATACAATCCTGAAAGGATACTGGTTGCAATGCCAAAGAGCATACCATAGGGAATCTGGATAAAACTGGAGAATTCAAAAAGGTAGGATGTTTCCTGGAGTATCAGGGCTAATGCAACATATCCTCCTATAAAACTCAGTATCCCACCGATAATGGACCCGGAGACTCCGAGGATCAGGGATTCGTAGATGAACATGCTCCTGACCTCAGCCCGTTTTGTCCCAATTGAGCGGAGAATACCAATTTCCCGGTACCGCTCCATCACCGACATCATCATGACATTAAAGATTGACACCCCTGCAACAACCAGGGAAATTCCACCGATGGCCATGGTAAATGTGGAAATCTTCCCGAATGTATCAAGAATTGTCTCAAGGATTGCCTTGGTGTCATAGATGTCAACTTCGTCTTCACGCCGGTTTATCTGGGCATCAATGGAGTCCTTGACTTTTTCGATGTCATTGAGGTTTTTCACCTTGACAATAACCTGGTCGTACCCTGACACATTGTAAAAGTTCTCGTACCACTGCTGTGATGCAAGGATTGCATTATCTGGACTTAGATCAAATCCCATACCCCGTTCTTTCAGAATACCCACTACCCGGACTCCGTTTTCTTCTTTTCCGATAAGAATTCGTGATCCAACGGTCAGGTCATTATCTTTGGCAAGTTTTGATCCAATCATGACTCCGGAAGCGCCGCGTAGGAACTGGCCTGTTTCAACGTCGAGAAGGGTTGGGATATCCTGTGGTTCAATGCCATAAATTGACGCAATTTTAATTTCCCTTCCTATCCTGATCCGGTCTCCACCAGTATATACGGGCACCACTTCATTGTTTCCTGATGCCCGTCTGATTTGTTCCAGTTGCCGGTCGGTAATTCCGCTGGCTGTTCCCTCTGCTCCAAATCCGCCGAATGATGTGTGTGGAATGACCACAACTGAATCTCCCACATCGGTCAGTGATTCTGCAACGGACAGAACCAGACTGTTTCCGAGAATACCCATCGATGAGATGGCCACGACCCCGATGATGATTCCAATCGCTGCAAGAAGTGATCTGAGCCAGTGGATATGCAGGTTTCTAATAGCAAGGCTGAAAAAGAGACGATGACTGGTCATATGCCATTCTCCGTTATTTTTCCGTCCTCGATGAGGATAGTCCGGTCTGCATATTCTGCAATTCTTGGGTCGTGGGTGACCATGACGATGGTTTTGCCCTGTTCCCTGCACAGGCGGGTAAGCAGGTCCATTATGGCCATACCAGTTTTGGTATCAAGGTTTCCGGTGGGTTCATCACAGAGGAGAATTTCAGGATCATTAACAAGAGCCCTTGCTATTGCTACCCGCTGTTGCTGACCACCTGAGAGCTGACCAGGTCTGTGGTGCCAGAGATGGGGAGTAAGGCCGACTGCAGCAAGGACTTCTTTGCACCGTTCTGTGCACCCGGTTTCTCCTGTTTTAAGGATAAGCGGATATTGCACGTTTTCCAGGGCATCAAGGAGAAGGATGAGGTTAAACTGCTGAAAGATAAAACCCAGGACGTCACGCCGCAGTTCAGTGAGCTGGTCATCATTCATGCTCCTGATATTCTGCCCGGCGATGTAGACATCCCCGGAAGTAGGGATATCCAGGCATCCCATCATGTTCAGGAGCGTTGACTTTCCTGAACCGGAAGGCCCCATGATGGCAATGAATTCTCCCCGGGAGACTTCAACATCAACGTGATTTAACGCAGTAACGTCGCCTGACGCAAGGGGATAAATCTTGGTGACATCATGAAATGCTATCACCATCCCGGTATCTTTCATGCCCGTTGTTTCCGACTGTACCAGACTGCGACCATAACTCCCGCAGCGATTATTACGAGAACTCCAATGATAACCGGGGATAGTCCCTCATCATCCTGCTGTTTTTTAGGGTCTTTGCCTTTCCCGAGTTCTACCTGGGTTATGCTGCTGAATTCATTTCCATCATCATCCTTAAATGAGGCTTTTAAGGGAACTTTTGTAACATTCACATCAGCATCGAATGTTACTTCAAAACTGGCAAAGTCATCCGGTTTTAGTGCTCCAACAGCATAGACCTTGTAAGGAAACACCGGAATGGCCGGATCTTCTGATGTAATAACTACTGCATTTGCATTTTCAAGTCCGGCATTGGTAACATCTCCGGTTACCCGGTAAAATTCACGTTCTACATCGACCTGTACATTAGATAGAACAGTGTCTGCCTGTTTTCTGCTCTTCATTCCAGTTATAACCGGAAGAGTATAGGAGACCTCATGCTGGTTTATACCATTTTGGTACTGGATGGTGAAGATCACTGGTTCATCTCCATATGGGGTAATAGAGAAAGGAATGTCCAGAGAATTATCCGATTGTATGATTCCGGCGAAATAGGATGTCGGAGTTATTTCATGTTCTCCCTTCGATGGGGTGATGATGACTCCGTTGACAGCATTATCACGTGGATTTCCGATATGGATAACAATGTTTTCTTTCTTTCCCTCGACCCATGTTTCTGGTTTATTAAGAACAGAAACCTCAAGTGGATTTTCCTGTACTGTTACTTTGAACGGGTATCTGAGGTAATTGGCATCCCTGAAATCAACCGATAAAACCGGGTAAAATATTCCGGCAACTCCTCCTGCCTGGAGGGTGTATGTAAAACTCATCGAATTTCCAGCACCAATGGCACCAACCTTGCCATAATCATCAGACAGCACTTTTACATCCTTGGATTGTATTTCGGCACCTGATATTGCAACACTCTTAGTCCCGGTATTTGAAAGAGTGATGGTGACCGTTGCGGTGTCATAAGGCATGAGAATTAACGGATCGATGGTGAGATCAGTTACCTGTATCTGTGCCGCAGCTGCTTCATTCTCCGCCTGCATTTCTGCTCCTGCCAGTGGGAGAAGCAGGAACAGGGAAAATAGACAGTAAAAAAGAATTTTACCGGTGTTCATGCAGCTCCCCCGGTAAACAGGAGGAGTGATGAAAGGGTGTATGCAATGTATATGACAACCGGAAGCCCTCCCACGATGAGTGCTTTTTTGGCAGAGAGACCACAGCAGCTTTCAACCCCTATCGACCAGAGGTTTGCTACCCAGATAAGGAAGATGATAGAGATAATGGTTGAAATTATCGTGTATTGGTGCAAGGCAGGATCTTCCAATAGTGACATTGCAGCCATGCTTATCTCCTGTGGGTCAGTTGTCCTGATTGGGGTGATTTCGGCCTGGGGAATGTAGTATGCACCGATAATTACGGATATAATGGTTGCTATTACCAGGGGGATCATCCCATATCCGGATATCTCCATAACTCGTTTGAATGTACCTGTTCCCTGCAATACTTTCTGCAATGCAAACAGGATGATGGCTGCAATTAGCCACATAATACATGATCCAATAAAGGTCGAACCAGCTGCACTTATTGCAGTAATCGTCTCAATGCCTTCCATGAGGCCGGATAACATTTTTCCGGAGAGTTCTCCCATCATGTATCCGCTGATAGAGCCGATTACTGCCATTGCCAGGACTATAAGGGCTGGTTTTTTTAACGAAGGTTCATTTTGACTGATAGTGGTAAAAAAATTTCTTGGATTTGTGAGTAATTCATTAAACATAATGTTCACCTGGTGTATGTACTGTTGATTTCTTAGGGGTTTACATCTTTTTGAGGGAATTCATCATCGAAATAAAATATCTCGTTAATGGGTGTTTTCAGAATAACCGATATCTGGATCGCAAGGCGCAGTGAAGGATTATATTTTCCCTTTTCCAGGAAAACAATGGTTTCACGGCGTACACCAACCTGCTCTGCAAGCTCTGCCTGGGTAAGTCCACACCGTGCCCTGAGTTCTTTTATCCTGGTATACACAGTTTTTCTCCTAGTAAACGTCCCCTTTTTGGTTGAAATAATACTGAAACAGAATTGTACTGACCGGCATCATGATTATGAAAACCAATAGCACCGTATTAGCAGAAATCTGCATACCTCCAAAACTGATGGCAACGGAGAGAAAGATAACCAGAACATAAGTCAGGTACCAGGAACAGGAAATGCCATATGTCCCGATACGCAGTGATCGTTCATCCTGTATTCCTGCGTCACTACCCTGACGTTTCATTCTCCAGTGTAAGAGGATGAGAATCATACTCATGGTAAATCCCATTCCCGGGGTTGCCGGGAGAAGAGGGACATCCAGTAGTATTGTTCCAAAGGATATGCTCAGCACTATTACTGCTATTATCGCAATAACACGCCTGACTTCTGGCGTGTTATGTTTTTTCAGCAGATAGAGCGCTCCGAATCCAACTGCAACAAGGAGTGTCCAGAGCAGTGCATCATAATAGAAACCTGATGCATAGAATGTTCCGATGATAAACATCAGGACAAGGCATGAAATGATAATTTCCAGGGTGATAAGTGCAGACTTGTTCATCAGATCACTGTGTGTTATTTCTCACACTAAGTTAGATATATGTAACCTATGTTAGATAAACCTAACTCGCCTAGAGCACTTTCCACCGAACGAGAATAAAGAGCCCCAAAGCACTGGCAGCGAGGGCACCAAACATGATAAATAAAAAGGCAAATGGATTTTCCTGCAGGGGAAGAACTACATTCATCCCATAAATGCTGGCAATAAGTGTTGGTAAGGCGATAAGAATAGTGATGCTGGTCAGGAGTTTCATTACGACGTTTACATTATTATTAATAATTGAGGCAAATGCATCGCTCATTCCAACGATAATTGACTGATAGATGTTTGCCATCTCAAGAGCCTGTTTGTTTTCAATAACCATCTCTTCATAGAGGTCAAGTTCATCATCTGTCATTTCAAGGATATTTGAATACGAAATTTTCTCAACCATGAGAGAATTTGAACGAAGTGAAGTGATAAAGAAAACAAGGCTTTTGTGCAGGCTTAACAGGTCAAGAAGTTGGTCATTTGTTGTCGACCGGTACAGGTTCATCTCAATAAGGTTACTCATCCGGTTAATGTCTTTTAAATACCTGAGAAACCTGAGAGCAGTCCGGTAACAGATCTGAAGGGCAAAACGTGTCCTGATTTTTGTATCAGAATTCCTAACCCATCCGGATATGAACTCATCAAGAACATCCACTTCAGTCAGGGTCACCGTAATGATGACATTCCCGGTCAGGATAATACCAATAGGGAGAGTAATATATGGGATGACAGCTTCTTCAGGTTCACGACGCGGCGACCTGATAAGAATGAGGATATTACCTTTATCAACCTCAAATCTGGCCCGTTCATCAACATCGAGAGGATCAGTAAAAAATTCAATGAAGACACCAAATCGCTCAACAAGAAGGGCTATTTCCTTTTCGGTAGGATTTACTACCTTGATCCAGCACCCGTCTACCCATTCTTCTACAGGGACAAGACCCTCATGTGAAGTAATATATGCTGCGATCATGAATCATCCCCCCAGAGTAAACGTGAATAGTACTACTGACTCTTGGTATATAGTATAGTGCAGGCAACCTGATAAACACAGATAATACTGCTTAACCTATGAAATGAATTTCCGTAACTCTTTGAGAATAATCTTCGTATCAGTTAAGTTTTTAAACCTTTTGCATAGAACCATCTGCCTCTCTATACCCGGACGTGTAACACATATCCGAAAGAAGAGCAATAAGTAATCCTATGCAGGAATATCCGGTAAAACGTACCCACATTAAGGTCCTTCCTGAGAACATATCCGGAAAAATCACCGAGCATTTTGAAGTAACTCCGGTAGAAAAAGATGGAACGTATTCGATTTCTTATGGCGCTCTTGAATCCATGGAGGTCAGACTAGGAGATGCTAAGAAATCTGTTATTGTCTCTACGGTTTCAAAACAGGGTATCGAGGATGAACAGATAATTCTTGATACAAACAAGCGATTCCGCCGGTACCTTGATGATGTGACCGGGTACTCTACGAAAGAACGGGTAAAAAAAGCAAAAACAGTAGAAAAATAATTTCTACTCTATTATTATTGCTGGTTTGAAGGGCAGGGCTGATCCAGCCTTCATGTGACGGCAGTCTTCGGACTTTGAAACTTCGATCTCCAGGTTCGTGTCTTTAGACAGGAATTCTGCAGCAGACTGGAAAATTGATAATTCATCAGGTCTGTTTTGAAGAATACGTTCCACCAGATCTGAAGGCAGTTTGTGGAAAAGGTTTGTACACTGCTTTACTGCATCTGCTGCTTCTTTTCCCCGGGATTTAATATCTTCCTTCTGCATCACGTCACGGATGACATTTTTCCTGTCCTCTGCATTGGCAATGAGCGTGAATACGTCCCATTTCCATGAAGGAGTGATACAGATGGTTACTTTTCGCGGTGGGTTTCTCATTATCCGAAGGATTGATTCGATATCTTCAATAGTTTTGACAAGGAGTTCTTCGGCAATTTCAGTTGAAACATCAATACGGGAGGGATCCGGCTCAGGCCATGAGGCAAAAGAAACCAGTCCGGTAGACATGTCTTTCCAAAGGTCTTCGCAGGTATAGGGGATTATTGGTGCCAGCAGCCGTACCCAGACCGAGGAAAGATATTTCATAGTTTCCTGCCCGCCTGCAGCCAGTCCTTTCCGTCGTCGATACCATTTAAAATCTGATTCTATTCCAAAAAAAGCCTCCTGGAGTGCCTGACGGGTCTGGAAATTCTCCATGGCTTTTGTTACAAGACTGATATGTGTTTGAATCCGTGATATGAGCCACCTGTCAATATCAGATTCTGGTCCGTTTGCAGTTAGGTTCTCTCTGATTGTTGAAATAAAGCGTTCAATTTGTTTTCTGGTCGATGAGACGAGTTCATTTCTCCAATCAAAATCCTGCCATGGTTCTCCGGATCCAACAAGGAACATTCTGACGGTGTCTGCACCAAAGTCGTTGATGGCATCTTCAAGGAGGTAGACATTTCCTTTAGATGAGGACATCTTGGCACCATTCAAAAGACCCATGCCAAATACTACCATGCCATGTGGGAGAAATTCTTTGGGGAAAATGGTACAATGATGGAAGAGCTGGAAAGTCAGGTGGTTTGAGATGAGATCCTTTGCTGAGAACCTGAAGTTATACGGGTACCAGTACAGGAACTCTTTTCTCATTCCATCCAGACGTTCCCGTTCAGGAAGGTTCTCAGTCTCTTTCCCAAGGAAAATATAATCAAAAACCTCCGGAGTGAGAAGGGAAGGATCAATATGCTTAATCCTGGATGCGATGGTGTAATAAGCCATATAAACGGTGGAGTCTGAAAGTGGCTCAATCAGCCACTCCGGATCCCATGGCATACGGGTCCCAAGACCAATCCTTCTTGAACAGGCCCAGTCTTTAAGCCAGTCAACCGTCCGGAAAAATTCAGCACGTACTTCAGGGGGGACCAGTTCCATATCCTCTAAGTGGTCTTTGACCTGCTTTTTCCAGGCAGGGTCACTGTATTCAAGGAACCATTGGTCATGAAGGACTTTGACAAAGACCCGTGCCCCGCACCTGCAGACAACCGGTCTCGTGTCAAATTCGTACATGATCCCTGAGTGGTGCTTTTCAGTAAGAACCTCTGCGACCTCTTCACGGGCAAATTTTACCGGTTTTCCGCCGTACTTCTCGTACATTTTTCCGGTGGCATGTTCTGCAGAATAAACGGTCTGTGTCAGTTCCTCCAGGTTCGGGTCATCCTGGTTGATGATGTCAGCCTTTTCAACGGCTTCAACTGCAGGAAATTCCCCATATCCTACTACGGTGATAAGTCCGACTGGTTTGATTTCTGTATACTTACCTTTCTGTTGCAGGTCACGAAGAGCAATGTAGTCATACGGTGCATGTGCCGGAACACTCATGACAAGACCTGTTGCCATGTCAGGATCGACAAAAAATGCCGGAAGAATGGTGACTTCTCCACAAAATGGATGGGAAACCTTCTTGTCCACGAGTTCTGATCCAGGGATGGTTCCGGTTTCGGTGACTTCATGATCCTGGAATGCCAGTTTTTCCATGGCCTGGCGAGAGAGAATCCATTCTTTTCCATCAACCGTGCACCTGACATAGGTAACTTCAGGATTCACCCAGAGGTTTGTGACTCCGTAAATGGTTTCAGGCCTGAGCGTTGCACAGGGGATGAATGCATCCCCATAGGTGAACATGATAAGGGTAAATTTCTGGATCTCGGCTTTGTCTCCTTCGAGCAGGTCATGGTCACCAACAGGATTTTCGCACTGCGGGCAATACCTCACCGGGTGTGCTCCCTTGTTGACATGACCGGCGGCTCTTAAATGGTGCCACTGCCATTCGATGAACTTGCTGTAGGTGGGTTCAACCGTGGTGAACCGGCGTGACCAGTCAATTGAGAGACCCGCCTTTGTCATCACCCGCTCGTATTCATTTGAAAAATGGTTGACAATGTTTAAGGGGTCGGTAAAACTGTCGAGGATATCCTGGGGGACTTTATACAGGTCACGATATAACTTGATCGCTGATTCGTCATTTCGGGCGATACGTTTTGATATCCCGATAACCGGAGCACCGGTTACGTGAAATGCCATCGGATAGAGTACTTCTCTTCCCCGCATGCGCCAGAACCTGGCAATAACATCAGGAACAATGTATGTCCTGCCATGACCAACATGCATTGCCCCGCTTGGGTACGGATAAGCAACATTCAGGTAAAATTTCTGCTTCTCTGAAGGGGTAGCAATAAACACCCCTTCCCATTTTTTATGAACCGAAGCTTCAAGTGCCTGTGTTTCATCAGTCATGTGATTACCTCACACAGTTTTGAGCCTGATGGGCTCACCTTCATTGTATCGGCGCAACATTTCCTGAGCGATGGTACTGTTTTTAGCAAGGTGGATTTCCCCTGAGTCATTGACGGTTGCAGTAAACAGGTATTCACGTCCAGCAAAAACGTCTACTATCCTTCCAGTATTTTCTGGAGAAATAATGGAAAGTTGTTTTTTGTCAATCCTGACCTGAAGCCCGTCTCCAAGATTCAGTTCTTCATGTTCACTTTGTGTGGGACTTAACGCTCTTACTTTCTTGGCAAGTTCAGAAGAAGGTCTGATGTCAATGCCTACACCGACCTTGTTTACTATTGCGGCAATATTTTTCCCGCCTTTACCTATTGCTGCCGGAACATCCCGGTCATCGATGTATACCACCGCTTTTGTTGCGGAAAGCATTTCAACACTTACTTCTCCGCCGGTATATCTTCCAATTTCTCGCTGGATGTCACGCTCGGTTATGTTCCATGCAGAGGTCTCTTCTTCCTCTTCGTCTCCATCATCGTTCTCTTCGTCTTCGACCTCACTGGACTTCTCTTCCTGTCTGACCTCTGGTTGTGAAGTAAGAATGGTCTCTTCCGGAGGCAAATACTGTTCGTTGTTTTCTACCGGTTCATTCTCTTCTTCTACCGGAAGTACGATTGTTTCAGTGCCGTACCTGAATATCTCAAAGACCGGTTGATCAGTTTTAATGTCTGAAACAGTTGTAACCGGCCTGATTTGCATATCTGAGTCAATACCTTCAGGGACTTTCATTGAAAAAGCAGTAGAACAAATTTGGTTGATTTGCCCATCCCTGACATAAATCATACTGCCAAATATCTGTGCAAGGACAGAAAAGTCAAGTCGGTCGGCAAACCTCTGGAGCGCTTCGTGCGGTGAGACGGCATGGATGATTCCAATCATCCCGATTCCGGCAAGTCTCATATCTGCAAAGACTTCGAAATCCTCATTTTTGCGGAGTTCGTCAAAAATAACAAAATCCGGCCTTACCAGTAACAGGACATCTGCAGTGTTGACCATGCTTCCATCCAGAGCACTATACTGGGTAATCTGGTCAGGAACAAGCATTTCTCTTGGTTGTTCCATGGTCTTGATGATGCACCCGGCATCACAAAGGTATGTTGCAATAGCCTGTGCAAGGGTCGTTTTTCCACAGCCCGGCGGTCCGATAATGAGAATTCCTGGTTTTTCCCCTTTCAGCATCTGTTTGATGAGATCTGATTCTGAGTAATCTTCCAGGGCCAGGTCAACAATCGGCCGGACTGCTGTAATTTCCATCCCGTCTGAGAAGGGGCGGCGGGTAATAGAGATTCTCATTGAACCGATCTGGACTACGGTTACTCCCCTCTTTTCTATTTCAATAAACCCATCCGGGTCACGTTTTGCCCGTTCCAGAATCTCCTGGGCGATCATCCGGAGTTCGTATTCCGTGCAGAGTTGTTCTCTGACAATCATTGTTTCTGTCTTCTGGATCGTCCCTTTCCTGGCTATCGGCTTTGCACGCTCTTTGAGGTAAACCGCGATGGTATGTTCATCAAAAAACTGGTCTATCGCAAGCGGGGTGAAATCCTCTACCTGGGGCTTGAGATATAACACATCAAGACCCTTGGCTTTTGCAACTTCCGACTGGACAACGTCACTGGTAATAAACCGTGCACCATAGTCGATTGCAACTTTCCGGATTAACGCATCAATTTCTCCGCCGCTGGCAAGTTTCACCTGTTCAAGGGTGGGTCTGACTCCCACAAACTCTATAGATATTATGCCCTGTTCTGCAAGTTTACAAAGCTCCTGCAGTTCAGTAAGCCCGGAAAAACCTATTTCTCTCCCCTGGTTTGCCTGTGCTTCAAGCTCGGCAACAACTGCTTCCGGTATTATTATATGGGCTCCGTTATATTCTCCTGTATCTATTAGATTGGTGATGCGTCCATCTATTACGACGCTTGTATCAGGAACTATTTTCAAATATTTTCACCGGGTTATAATTGGTCATTCATTCCTTTTATTATATACCTTATCTGGCGCAAATGGACAGTCAGAAATCGATTTTACAATTATTGTCCGATACCATCCTGTGCATGGTACTCCGAAAACGGGGGTATTTCCTGCCCGGCTGCCGGGAGGATAATTATTATACCCAGTCTGGAGGGACATCTCTGTTTGTCCAGGGTAATACCTTCAAAAAGTTAGGCAGGTTATATCGTTGGTTATAACCCGGCAAACCTTGCGAATAACATAAAAAAATCTCCAAAAATCATTGCTGTAATAAAACCGGCAGTGATAGGAATCAGAAAGGGAACTCCATAACTTATCCAGACATTTCCTGCTTTTTTATATATATTAAGTTCGTATTGGTATTTTTTTGGATTTTCCTTTAAGGATTTGGTATATATTCTATTTCCTCCCGAAATCATTTCCCTGATAGCCGTTCTGACCGGGATAAATTTCCTTGATAACTCTCCTTTTTCTTCGGTGAACTCTTCCATGACTATTCCGAACTCATCTGCAATCGTTTCACCCCTGACCGGGTATCCAAGAAACAGGTAAGGGAGAGGAGCCCGGTTTCCTTTGAATATATTCATGAAGAAGAAAAAGACCGGAAGAAGGAGGTTTAAGATCACCGCATTAAAGAGGACACTAAACGGGAGGAATACATAGGGGGGGATACCGAATACCGGGTAGCCGGTAAGGGGAACGAGTGGAAAGCAGGGTACCAGAACGGTAATTAGAATTAGTGCCTTGGTATCAGCCATTCCCATGAGATGGTACCGGGTAAAGAGATAGAATGCCATCACGAAAAAGAGCATGAGCACAATGAGGGGCATCATAAATGGCAGGTCCTGGGCACTCACGACCTGGGACCAGAACCAGATGAGCATAACAATACCAATTGCCACAGCCGGATACCACATGACTACCGGAACTGCCCGTTCCCTGATATCCTCCCGGCATCCGTATAAAAGGGTGACAAGAAGAACAATTGCATTAACCAGGAGGGGAATCATTATCGGAGGTACTGAAAAGGGATCCATAAACCAGATCTGGTTGGTTTAAAAAAGGATATTATGTTCCTCAATATACCACTTGAGCCGGTATCGGTGTTACTGCTTTAGTATGTTCATATCTGAAAGCCGGGCGGGAAGGTATTCATCAGTAACAAAATCGAGACCCCGTGCTGCAAATGCCTGCTGTTCTGATTTCAGGTTCAGATCAAGCTGCAGGTTTATCTGTTCTTTCCAGTAATCGTTGGCAAATCTGGGGTCTGTAAGTTCTGCTTTCAATGCAGAAATGTCCTGTTCAGTCAGGGTATCCGAAGGAAGATCGTAATCCCTGATATCAGATGGCTGTACCCCGATAAACCGGGCAGATGGTGTCACGAGGATCTCGGATATATGGGCACTTTTAATCGCACCATATGCAACACTTGCAAAGATACGATAAGACCAGGGATCTCCATCAGTAAAGACGGATACCGGGAGTTTGAACTCACTGGCCAGACGGTTTAAAACCCGGCGGGTAGACCGTGCCGGCTGGCCTTTCAGGTGGACGAGTATTGCATTGTACTTCTCGTCAAATCCGTTTTCGATTAGCCGTGCATACATACCACCAGTTTCAATCGCAATGACTACCTGTGCATCATGATCAATCAGTTCAAGAGAGTCAACGTTGGTTGGGATCTGGTATCCTGACTCCCCGACATCGTCCTGACAATGTATCTCCTTAGGCCCCCTGCGGGTATCTTCCTTTATCTTAAGGGGCCCAAAGATACTCGCACCATCTTCTTCAGGCCGGAGATGGAAATGCTCACGTTGGACATCGGTTAATATTTCAAGATCCTCAACGAGGAGATTAGAGTCATTTTGAGCTGAAAATTTGGCACGTTTCCATCCTTCAGATATATAATAGAGTTCTCTTAAGGTTGATGACCGGTTCTCTGCGATCTGGTGTTTTAAAAACCAGATGACATATGCCATTTTCAGGATATGAAGAGCACTCTTTTCTGTCCCGGCTTCCCTGAGTCGTTCCCGATCACCATATTTCCAGACTTCTGTTTCTTCGTCATACGCGATATTTTTCTTAGTCCTGGTTGGCATGGTGATGGATGGAAGTTCACCCCCCATCATCTGTCCATACCACCGATCAGGAATAGACAAGAGCCGTTTTATGGTACGCTCCCTTATCTCCTGTTTAGGATCGGTCAAGATCTATCACCACCTTTTTATTCTCTTCAACTCCCCTGATGTCAATCATCCCATTTCCTGTTCCCGGGTATTTTACCTGCCATTTCTCCCCTGCAGCAATCCTCACATTCCAGACTCCTGACTGGTCCTGGTCCATTTCTTCAATAAAAAACGGCTCTGGCTGCGCCGATTTGATTTCGTCGGACGTTATGACGTACAGGGTCAGGTCCAGCACATGTGAGGTGTAATTCTGCAGCGTTATTATGACATTCCCGTCTTCTGTCTTTTTCTTGGCGACCAGACGGCGCATTATTTTTCCTTCAATGGGTGAAATATCTGGAACAGGTTTTTCGAGGGTTTCAGAGACCTTTTCTGCTATCTCGGGAATGATTGCACAGATGGCCCGTGCCTTCTCTTCGGTCAGTCTGCTTTTATCCCGCCGCGAAAGAAAGGTCTTCAGGTCCCGGCCAAGCTCCTGCAGGGCAAGGGTAATCTCCCGTTCAATCTCCGGTATTGAAGCGACAGCGTCTTTACTCTCACTGGTAAAGGGCACGTTTGTTGAAGCAACGTGGATAAGGAGGAGTAGCGGGCCGGTAGGTAGTCCGGACTGGCTGATGTTGTATGTTTTCCAGTTCACTGAGCTGATGCATCCGGTTATTGCACAGGCTCCTTGCTGGTACATGAGCGGAACCCGGTTTGCAAATCTCATGATCCTGGCAGTCCCTTCTGATTCCAGTTTTCCTCCATAACCAAGAGCCGCTTCAACGATAAAGGGATGTCCGTGATAGACAGATGAAGGGCGTGTCCGTGCTGAACAAAAATCAAATTCATATTCTTTTTCAAGTCCCTGCCTGATAAGCACTTCACCAATCGGAGAGAGACACTGGCTTGCAGGAGGAGGAGGAACTTTTGCCTGCTGCATCGCGGCCTGGAGATTTGAAAGATCAGCAGGAGAAAGGTTGTTGGCTTTTTTGTTAGGTTTCAATCCGGCAAGTTCAAGAATTTCTATTGCCGTCTTCTGACCTACCCTGGAGAAGCTCTTAACAAGAAATGATTCAAGCGATTCAGTGGATCCAGCAGCGATCCGCTTGAGTTCGCCAAGTTCTACCCCGTGAGGATGAGGGAGAATTGCCTGCGGCGGGATGATAGGTTCATCACTGGCCCGATCAAAAAGGATTGCTTCCCCGTCAAGTTCCACTCGGATACGGGCATGGGGGTTAACAACCGAAGTATAACGGAGATATTCTACCAGGCGTTTTCTTGCCGTCAGGGAACTCCTAAATTCTATTTCAATACGTGTTCCATGGATCCGGTCCCAGGTCGTTTCTTCATTTTCCAGGATCTCGGGTTCGTTGGTTTCGGTCTTTATCTGCAAGCGGAACTGGTGTGCCTTCCTGTCTTTTCCGCACCGGGAAATAACAAGGGTTGGCCTCCCGCTCGTAAGCTGGGCATATAATACGGCTGCTGATATCCCGATACCCTGTTGACCCCTGGACTGCCTGATCTGATGAAACCGTGACCCATAGAGTAGTTTTCCAAAGACATATGGAATGTTTTCAGGTACGATGCCGGGACCATTGTCTTCGACGACAACTTTGAATATGTCCCCCTCCATCCGGAATATGCCAAGATAAATATCCGGGAGAACACCTGCTTCTTCGCATGCATCAAGGGCATTGTCAATTGCCTCCTTGACGGTAGTGACAATTCCCCGTGTCGGGGAGTCAAATCCAAGTAAGTGCTTGTTTTTCTCAAAAAACTCTGCTACGCTGATACTCCGTTGCTGTTTTGCAAGTTCATCAGCACTAGCAGGTTTTAATGGGGAAGCCATACTGGATATCCTTATGGACTGAGTTTCCTGACAACATCATCAACAGACAGCCTTTCCTGGGTTCCGGCTTTCAGATTCTTTAAGGTGACATCACCTGACGTTACCTCTTCCTTTCCTATGATGACAGCATAGTCAGCACTTTTTCCTGCAGTTTTCATCTGAGCTGAAAAACTTCGTTCCATGAGATCTATTTCCGTGATGATCCCGTTTTTGCGGAGTTCCTCAGTCACAACCAGGGCACGGTCACGCCCCTCACTGGTTGCAACAACCATTACCTGCGGAGTATCAGGACTCCATACACTATCCCCAAGAGCTACCATCACCCGGTCAAATCCGATTGCAAAACCTGCAGAAGGTGTATCTTCTCCTCCAAACAGGTGTGCAAGCCGGTATGCCCCTCCACCGAGAATCTGGTTTTCTGCACCAAGACCCTCGGCAAAACACTCAAAAACAACACCCGTATAATAATCAAGACCTCTTGCTATGGCGGGGTTTATTTCATAGGGAATCTGGTTTACATCAAGGATGTGAAACATCTCCCGGATCCTCTGGCTTTCCGGAATCTCTCCGATGACTAAAAAGACTTCCTCCAGTGTCCGAGCACCACAAAGCCTGATTAGGGGTTCACAGAGTTCTTCATGCCCGATTACCTTAAGGTGAGAAACTGCTGCATCTTCCTCCCTCTTGTCAAGAAATGCCCTGATCTTCTTTTTATCCTCTTCTGCAAGGTTTGAAAGGAGGGTTCTCATGAAAGAGAGATGTCCTATCTTCAGGACAAACCTGATTCCGGCGGTCTTTAGGAGATCATACCCGAGAATAATAACCTCTGCATCAGCCATTGCTGAGTCTGCTCCGATAAGCTCTGCACCGAACTGCCAGAACTGTCGGTATCGTCCCTTTTGTGGCCGTTCGTACCTGAAACAATCGGCAAAGTAGCACCACTTTACTGGTTTGTTCAGTGATCTTCCCTCTTCGACGAACATCCTGAGAACTGGTGCAGTAAGTTCGGGACGAAGTGATAATGACCGTCCTCCCTTGTCTTCAAAGACATACATCTCGTTTATGATGCCTTCTCCTGACCGGATGGTAAAAAGCTCAAGTTCTTCAAACACAGGGGTTGATATCTCGCGAAAACCCCGTAGCCGTGCCCGCCCCCGCATTCGTGCTTCTATTTCCCTGCGCTTTTCCATCTCATCGGGCAACATATCCCGTGTTCCGCGTGGTTTTTGTATCATAGTATCATCTTTTGCTATTGTTCCGGGGAACACTCCCGAAGAAACGGGTAATAGCTGGTTCATTCGTCCATATCTTTTCTTTTACTTCCTTTCCCTGGAAATATAATGCAAGCATTACAATGCCTGTTCCCAGTATGGATGCTTCCGGCCAGAACCATACAATTCCCGCACCTGCCGTAGCCAGCGCAGTATGGAGAACTCCTTTCCGTGCTGCTTTGCGGTAACCTGGAAGGCCGGATCGTGCCCATATCCTGATATCCCGGAGCCAGAGGAAGATACAGGCGGCAGCTCCGAACAGAGAGATTGGAAAAAGAATAGTCATTGCAATGAACCTATTATGTACTGTTTTGAGCATATCGTACTTATTCCATATGCAAACGGTTCACAGTCTGAAACGACTTCTGCAGGCAGCGTATGATCATGAGCTTGACCCTGACGAAGCCCTGGCACATATCGCAAATGATCTGGTTTTACCGGTTGAATCATGTGCCTGTCTTGACATTTCCCGAAAGTCCAGGTGTGGGATTCCTGAGGTGGTCCTTGCAGAAGGAAAGCACCCTTCCCATCTCCGGTCGATTATCGAATCATATGTCACATCTATGGGACGGTGTATCATTTCCCGGCTTGATCCGGCACTAGCAATGACATTTATCGAATGGGCACGAACTGAAGATATTTCCGCGTACTGGTCTGATGAGGGGCGCGTCCTCGTCCTGGCAAAAGGAACTCATGTTGAAAAAACCGGAGGTCTTATCGGGATTATCACCGCTGGGACGTCTGATATCAGGGTTGCAGAAGAAGCACGGATCATTGCAGAAGAGATGGGATGTGATGTAAAAACCGCTTATGACGTGGGTATTGCCGGTATTCATCGTCTTTTTCCGGTAATCAGCCAGATGGAAGCATGTCATGCCTTGGTTGTTGCTGCCGGAAGGGAGGGAACGCTGCCATCCGTTGTTGCGGGCCTAGTGGATCGCCCGGTAATTGGTGTGCCGGTTTCCACAGGATATGGATATATGGGAGAAGGGCAGGCCGCCCTTGCCAGCATGCTCCAGTCATGCTCGGTATTGACGGTGGTAAATATTGATGCCGGATTTGTTGCGGGAGCATCTGCAGCGATGATTGCAAACATGGTGGTACATGCATGATACGGGCACTTTATATCGGAAGATTCCAGCCATACCATAATGGTCATCAGTACGTGATCGAACACATTGCCAGGGAAGCGGATGAACTTGTCATTGGTATAGGTTCTGCACAACTGAGTCATGAACCAGCAGATCCGTTTACCGCTGGAGAAAGAATGCTCATGATCACCCGCGCCCTTCAGATGATTAAAAAACCGGTGTATGTAATACCGCTGGAAGATATTAACCGGAATGCTTTATGGGTCTCTCACGTGAGAGCCATGACACCCCCATTTCACCAGATATATTCAGGAAATCCCCTGGTAATACGGTTGTTTCATGAAGCTGGCATAACGGTTCTAACCCCGGCGATGTATGAACGGGCAACCCTTTCTGGAACTACTATTCGTGAACGGATGATATGCGGAAATAACTGGGAAGATCTTGTTCCAGCTCCTGTATATCAGGTAATCCAGGAAATTGATGGTGTCTCAAGGGTACAGGCACTTGCCCGCGATGACATGACCTGTCCTGAAGATGGAGAATATGCTGCATGTTAGAGAGAATCAGGAACTTAATTAGTAAAAAACCAGAACCGAAGCCTGGTAAAACAATTACCCTGGATGAGCTTCCTGCCTGGCTTGATATGCAGGAACAGAACTGCATAGCAGAGCGGAGCATAGCTATCAAAGCTTCCCGGGAAAGAATCATAACCTTTGAACAGGATCTCCGCCAGTTGCTGAATGAATTTGGTGAGGAATCAGTAGATGAACCACATCACCACAAGGTTGAACAGGTAAACCGCCATGCACTTCCCCAGTTCTGCAAAAAAATTGATTCAGAACTAGAAGGAGATTTTTCTGATGATGACGAAGTATTTTACCAGGAAGTTGCAGGACTGATGAATGGCTGCTTTAAAGCATTCAAAGGTCCGGGACGGTACCTGCACCACCTGTATCCGGAAGAAATAAAGGAATTTCGCCTGACCCTTGATAATATGGGACACGAACTTAACAGGATGACTGATATTATCAAAAATTCCCGGGAACACCTTTCACACCTGCAACAGGTCCGTGATGCATTTGATGAACGAAATGAAATGATACGAGAATTTTCCCGTGCATCAGAAGAGCAGGATAAATATAAATCAACACTTTTAACGTTAAACGAAAACATGGAAAACCTGCAATCAGATCTCACCAAACTCACCTCTTCATCTGAATACCTGAATTATACCCAGCTAGAAGAAGATATCCAGAAATCCGAGGAACAATTACATCAACACATTGAATCATATGAATCTCATCTTAGAAATGCCGTTCCGGTCTGGAAACGGGCCGGGAAAATCTTCCAAGAGAAGGGTGATGATGATCACGAAAAAAATATGGAAGATCTTGTTCACATGGCATCAGCACCCCGAAGGCAGGATGACGAGATAGCCCAAAAAGTGAATACTTCTGCCCGGGCATTGTTTTCTCTTTTTGAAAATGGTTCTCTTCAGGCGAAAAATACCTTTGAAAAGCACCTTTTTACAACACCTGATGAATATACTGTCAAATTGTCACAGAGTGTCCAGAATATACATACCATATCTGATGATCTTAAAAATAAACTGGAAAAACGCGAAAATAGTTCTGTTCTAGAGAAAAAAACAGAATTCAATCGCCTGATTGAAAATGTAGGACACGAAATCAGGAAGGTCAGGGATGAAGAAAGTATACGCATAGAGCGTATGTCATCAATGGAAGAAAAAATGGCCAAATCCCTTAAAAATATTCAGGAAAAATTTGATGAATGTTGCCATGACGGGTCAATTCTAGTAGAACCGGAGAAAACAGATGAGTGAGGTGTCCGGTAAAAGACTCCCCGTCTCCGGAGGGTTTGTCCATTGTCTTCCTGGAAAACCGGAAGAAGTTCAAAAATGCCGGTTTTGTGTTCATTCGGTACGTTTCATCACACGGACAAAAGACCTTCCATCCCCGGCCCGTGCTTTTTGCACCATGGTACGGGGCACAGAAGATGTGGACATAAAAGATGTTATCGAAGTAGTCTGCGATGATGTAAAACAGGAAGGATATCGCAGCATACTCAATGTAATCAGTTAAAATATTTGAGTATCTCTTCTGTTTTTACATGTTTTTCAATATGGTTAGCAAGCGCATCATAGGGATCTCCCAATTTTTTTTCCTGTGTCCACGATACCCCTTTCCGGTCACAGAGGAATGAAACAAAAGCAGATGCGACATCTGGGGAAGTGAACAGACCGTGCAGGTATGTTCCTATCAACAAGCCGTCTTCACTGACCACCCCTTCGCCCAAAAAAGCCTCTTTCATCCCACTGGTATTCGTCTGACCCATGTGGATTTCGTACCCTGAAACGGTGGACACGTTACTGAGAAACGGACCATGTCCAGATGATGTCCTGGTAACCTGCTCGGTAGTTTTCCTGTAATCAGAGAATGTTGTGGTGCAGTGAATGAGACCAATTCCCTTGTGCCTGCCTTGTTTTGATTCCACTCCGGAATCAATGATGGTATCACAGAGCATCTGATATCCCCCGCATATTCCCACAATTGGTACACCTGCATGACGGGCACTTCTGATCTCTTCATCTGTTCCGGCTTTTATCAGTTCATACAGATCATCCACAGTATTCTTTGTTCCTGGTAGAATGATAGCGTCATACCCTGCAAGTGAATCACCAGGTTTTACGTATGTCACCGAAGCATACCGCTCCAGCAATTCATAGTCGGTAAAATTTGAAATTCGGGGGAAATGAATTATTGCAATCTGTATAGGAGAGTTACCTGTTTTTTTATCTGGCAGGGAGAGTGAGTCTTCACTTGGAATATCAACCTCAGTCATGGGAACCAGGCCGAAAACGGGAACATTTGTCAATTCTTCAAGAATTTTCATCCCCCCTGAAAACAGGGTTGGATCACCTCTGAATTTATTGACAATAACTCCTTTTACAAGAGGTCTTATATCGTCAGGAAGCAGTGAAATAGTCCCATAAACCTGGGCAAATACTCCCCCCCGTTCGATATCTGCAACCAGGATGATTGGATACTTTAGTCTTCTGGCCAGACCGATATTTGCAATATCCCGATCATAGAGGTTAACTTCTGCGGCACCACCCGCTCCTTCGACAACCAGTGCCCCATATTCACGTACCAGTGTTTGTGCAGAACTGATGGCAATTTCCAGGAGGTCTTCAGTAAACTGATAGTAGTTTTTGGCATGCACATCGGTGTGTGGTTTTCCAAGAAGCACAATCTGAGAGCTTTGATCACCTTTTGGCTTGAGAAGAATGGGATTCATGTGGACCGACGGGGTAAGGCATGCTGCGTGTGCCTGCATCGCCTGGGCAATACCTATCTCCCCCCCGTCTTTTGTTACCCAGGAGTTCAGGCTCATATTCTGTGATTTAAATGGGGCAGCAATTAGGCCGTGGCGATGTATGATGCGGCATATGGCCGCAACGATTGTACTTTTCCCTACATGAGAAGCGGTCCCAAGGACCATTACAGACATATATCTCAGATATGACCGTCTGGGATATTAGTGTGCAACAACCGCTTCCACCCATAGATATTAAAAAGCCCGAAAAAATCGGGATATTTTATGATAAGCATTTAATAGTAAAACATGAGATGGAATAAGTAATGAATGGTGGTATCTGCTCCATATGTGGGCTACCAAAAGAACTCTGTATTTGTGAGGAAGTTGCAAAAGAACAGCAGCGTATTAATGTTAAAGTAAATAAACGGCGGTATGGAAAAGAGGTCACGGTAATCGAGGGACTAGATCCCACTGATATCGACCTTGAAGACCTTTCAAAGTTTATGAAAAGCAAATTGGCATGTGGCGGTACCGTCAAGGGCAACTCCATTGAATTACAGGGTAACCACCGTGAACGGGTAATCAATCTCCTTGGCACCAAGGGCTATGCGGTGGATAATATCTCATAAATGAGAATTTTTACTATTTTTTACGTTTCTGCCTGATCATTGAGTGCAGGTCAAGACGATAATTATCATCCTGACCCATCTTTACAACCAGGTCATCAGATTCGATAAGACGCGAAAGATTCAGGTCATACCTTCCAGGTTCGAGTATGTGTATACTTTCGATGGAATCAGGGTCTCCCTCTTTATGTACTGATTCCTGTTGTCCATCTGGTATTTCTTTTTCTTTCTGTTTTTCGGCGGTAATTAAAGGTTTTTCAGGTACTTTTTGTGATCGAGTCTCTTTTCTATCCGTTCCTTTTTCATAAATAAATTTGCCGGATCCACAGACCGGGCACCCATCCTTGAGATACCTTGCATCAGGAAAAAGAGTATTGCATCCGGCACAACGATGAGGCATATCCTACCTTCCAGAAATCCACGCACTGATAAGTCCACGGTCTTTACGGATCATTTTAAGTTGGTTTGCAGGGCCGATTACCGTGAGTCTTCTGGTTTCATCTCCTTTTAAAAGACGTGAGAATACGCTTGAACTACGCTGTTTGGACGGATATGACTCAATTTCAATGCCAGAAAAACCATCCGGAAGGATCTCCTGCATGGTCATTTCAACAAGTGTTGACTGCTCATCAGGGGACAGGCCGCTTTCAAGGATAACGATGGTCCCTTCCCTCACATTATCCAGAATGAGTCTGATCTTTTCCATGGATGGCATCTGTGCAAGCCGTTCTTCAGATATAAGATCAATTCTTACGCCCTGCATTATGCTCACCTGAACTTCTTTACCATCTCTTCATAGAGACTTTCAATCTGTGTTCCTTCGAGACATGAGACTGGGACTACCGGGTGCTGTGGAAAAGCAGTTCGTATCCGTTGAGGAGATGCATCTGGAAGATCTATCTTATTTGCAGCAATAATAACCGGGAGCTTACGGCTCTCGATAATTCCAATCATCATGATATTAACCTGGGCAAAGGGATCAAGGGTGGCATCGATCATATAAATTACTCCGTCAATGTCCTCTCTAAGCCAGTGCATGGCTTCTGCCACACCTTCGGTAGCTTCACGTGCCCGGGTAATCGCATCTTCCCGTTCAATTCCATATTCCAGGAATTCTTTATAGTCAACACGCGTGGTAACACCCGGTGTATCAACGATGTCAATTGTTATGGATTTGCCATTTGAACCGGATATTGTAATATTTCCTGTGCGGACAGCTCGCCTGGTTTCATGAGGTACTTCACTGGTATTTCCTGCAACAGTGCCTGACCAGTCATCAGCTATCCTGTTTGCAAGGGTTGTTTTTCCTGCATTGGGTGGTCCATAAATGCCGATGCGGGCTGTTTTCTTCTGAAAAAGACCTGATAGGATTCGCGAGAGTGTATGGCTTATTCCCATTGTAGTTACGTCCCGACGCCGTTATTAAAAAAACCAGGCCCCATATGTTCGCCTGTCTTAAAGGATATGACAGGGAGTATTATTATTGTTGTCGTCCCACCTGTTTCGGATCTAAATACCTGAAAAACTGTTCCCCGGAGCGATGGATTAATACCGAATCCCGATAATTATCAGAGCAATGCATCTGCCCGGGGGTACTGAGAGGTGAAAGAAATGAGCTACAACAGTGACAAAATCCAGCTCGAAATAAAGGTTCCAGTACGGGAAATAATGCGAACAAACCCGAAGACTATTGATTATCATGCAACAGTAGCCCATGCAGCACGAAAAATGTGTAGCAAAGATCCCTCTGGCAGTTGTATTGTTTTAAAGGACGGTGTTGCCGTGGGAATAGTCACCGAGCAGGACATTAACTGTAAGGTGGTCTCACGGGATAAGCGTCCAAGTGAAGTTCATGTGAATGAAATCATGACTTCACCATTAATCACAATGGGCACCGATAAAACAGTGGAGGATGCTGCACACCTGATGATCAAAAACAGGGTCAGAAGGCTGCCAATTATCAATGAAAAGGGAGTTGTAATTGGAATTGTAAGTGTCAGGGATATTGTTGCCATCAGTACAGAAATAAATGAACTGATGGGAGAACTGGTTGTCATCAACCGGGCTGACGATATCAGTTCAGGGATGTGCAGCAGGTGTGGGCAGATGTCAGATGACCTGACAAGTGTTGACGGCTCACTTGTTTGTCCCGACTGTCTTGAAGATGACCGGTTATAATGCAGAATGATGATTACCTGGTTAAATCCGGGTTATCAAAAAAAGATTCTGTATACGTTCCGGTTTTACATGGGTGCGACGAAAATGCTGGGAATGGTGTAAAACCATCAGGTTTCGGAGAATAATGCCCTGCGGTATAAAAATTTTTGAATTTCTTTAGAAAAATGTCAGATTTATTAGTCTGCTCTGCAGGTATGTCACATAAGGCCCGAATAATCTAAAGGCTGGTATCACATGAATTTACAGAATGACCAGGAAAAACGAATGGTTGTATCATCAATAGCAACGTCAAAGATTATTTCTGCCCCTCCTACAATGCGGATTTACGGGGCCATTGAAACCCTGACTCAGTGGGGTTTTCGCAGACTGCCTATCGTTGATCCGGGTACTCGCCGGCTGAAAGGGATCATCACAGCACGTGACGTTATTGATTTCCTTGGTGGAGGAGAATTATTCAATCTCATCAATGTTAAGCATTCAGGAAATTTTTTGGCAGCGATAAATGAGAGTGTCAGCAAGATCATGAAGACTGATGTCAGGACGCTTCATCCGGATGCATCGATCCAGGAAGCACTTGAGATTATTCTTCGTGACCGCATCGGTGGAATTCCAGTTGTTGACGAAGATGGAGTTCTGACTGGAATTGTAACCGAAAGGGATGTCCTGAAAGTCTTGTGCCGGTCACATGCAGCACTCCGGGTAGAGGATGTGATGACGAAGTCTTTACTGGTCCAGGAGCCAGGTTGTCCTCTTTCAATGGTTACAAAAGTTATGACCGAACACCAGTTCCGCCGCCTCCCTATCGTGAAAAATGATGTTTTATTTGGAATAATTACTGCAACTGACATCGTGCGTTACATTGGTTCAGGAAAGGTATTTGAGAAACTTATTACAGGAAATGTCGCTGAAGTGATGAGTATTCCTGTTCGTGACCTTATATCAGGTAATCTCTTTACAACTGAACCTAATGTGACTATCACTGATGCAGCACGGGCCATGATGGCGAAAAAAGTAGGTGCATTGCCGGTCATTGACCAGAGCAGACTTGTCGGTCTTGTGACCGAGTTTGACCTTGTAAAAGCATTTGATTCAGGAATTAATAACAGGAGATAAATAATGCTGGTTTCTGATCTGATGTCAGCACCTGTTCATGCGGCAAGTCCGCATGATACGGTGTCATATGCACGAAACCTGATGCTAAAGCACCGGATATCCAGGATATTGATAATTGACGAGGGTCGCGCACAAGGAATTGTTACAAAAAAGGACATCGGGTTTCGCCTGCGAAAAAACGATCCTGACTGGAGGTTTCGCCTGATTGATAATGAGCCTCTCTTCCGGGTTATGACTGGGAATATTATCGGCCTTTCACCTGATAGTAGTATCAGGGATGCGCTGCTCCTTATGGTTACCCATAAGATTTCCGGCGCTCCGGTAATTGACCAGGGAATGGTAATGGGGATTCTGACAAGGACTGACATACTCCGGTCAAAAGTTGTTAGTGATCTAAACATTTCTATCCGTGAACTGGTACATGAGCCTGTAACGGTTACATCCAGGCATTCATCAGCTCACATCGTGGATTTGATTAAAAAAGGAGCTGGAGCAGTCATCGTTGTTGATGATGGAAGACCAGTTGGAATTATTACCGATACTGATCTCGCATTTTATGAAGATCGGCCTGAAAATGCAGGTTCTGGTACTGCAGCAGGAATGATGCGGTCAGTAATTCCTTCCCTTCCTGAAACAGCGAGAACCGGTGACGCCGTGGCGTTGATGCTTGAAAACGTCTGTTCGTGTGTTATAGTCACCGGTGAGACTGGCATTATTGGAATAATTACCAGAGATGACATAATACGGGAAGTGGTTTTATGACCAATACCATATTTGTACGAGACGTGATGACTAAACCAGTCACCATTGCAAAATCTGCACCGGTGACTGAGGCCTTGGATAAAATGCTTGATACCGGACTTGACCCCCTGGTGGTTCTCCACCATGATGACGTGGTCGGGACAGTATCGCGGCAGAAGATAGTAGAAAAACTTGGTGCAAAACACAGTTCAGAAGTAGCGCCGACCGCAATTCACGTCTCCAATACCATTGATACAGAATTCACCATCGTGTATGAAGACCAGGAACTTGATGTCTTAATACCCCTGCTTCAGAACCAGGCAAAATTGGCTGTAGTATACAACGAAGATCACAAACTGGTCGGACAAGTATCTTATGGAGACCTGCTTGCAAAGATGGTTCCTGAAGGTAATCTTTCTTCTGTAACCGATCCTCATCACGTAATAGAAGCTGGGGAGAGAATGGTTCATCTCAGAAGAAAAATGGTGGATGAGAAGATTGCCAGATACGTGGTTATGGCAGAGAATAAACTTGCAGGACTTGTCTCTGAAACAGATGTTGCAATTGCTATCACAAAGTTTCGGGAAACGGTTGATGACAGGCACCAGGAACACCAGGTTCGAAATATTCTAATTAAAGATATTATGAGTTCCCCGGTGCTCAGCGTTGAAGCGAATTCATCAGTTAATGATGTCGTATCAAAGATGCTTGCTAAAAACATCAGCAGTCTTCCAGTTACGGATAATGGTAGAGTTGTCGGTATTGTGACCCGGGAGTCTCTCATCCGGGCATTATAACTTTTTTTATTTCGATATTTCCAAATACGTTCAGAGTGATAACCGCTCATATGATTCTTCCACCTGTGGAACCTGTAAGTCCGGACTGTCGGGTTGACTTTTTACTGGATAAGATGAGCAGAACTGGTTTTCAGGGAAGAAAACTGGGAGAATCGGTTTCTGTTATTAAACAGATGATCATGGACCCCCGGGTTACAATAATCGTGGGGCTTTCAGGTGCAATGATTCCTGCAGGAATGCAGGAATGTCTTATTGAACTTCTTGAGCACCGGTTTATTGACGTACTGGTTTCAACAGGTGCTAATATTTTTCACGATATCTGTGGCCATTGCGGGGTAAACCATTACCTTGGGTACCATCAGGCAGATGACCAGGAATTATTTAAAAAGGGAATTGACAGGATATACGATGTTTTTGCATATGAGAATGAGTTTCGTGGTGTTGATTCCTTTATTGCATCATATGCAGCAACAATAACGAAATTCTCCGGTTCTTCAGCAGAATTTATCCGTCTGCTTGGACTGCATCTTTTGGAGATGTATCCCAAAGAGCGATCAGTTACCGGAGTGGCAGCAAAATTGGGTATTCCTGTTTTTATACCTGCACTTACTGATTCTTCGATAGGAATAGCCCTGGTCATGGCAAGAAGAAATGGTATTTCAATCTCAATTGACCAGCTGGCTGATGCGGATGAGTTAACCGGGTACGTGGAGCGCGCTCAATCTACCGGCGTGATCTACATTGGTGGTGGTGTTCCTAAAAATTTTATTCAACAGACGCAGGTTATTGCGTCAATTGATAATCATGGATGTGGGGGTCATGATTATGCAGTTCAATTTACAACTGACACACCTCAATATGGTGGTTTGTCAGGATGCACGTTTGATGAAGCCATATCATGGGGAAAGGAGTCCTGCACCTGTAAAAAGGTTCAGTGCTTTTGTGATGCAACAATTGCACTCCCCTTTGTTACATCCGCTCTTCTGGCGTCGGGAATCTCACGAGGACATGAGGTTTGAATATATGCTGATGAGAGTTGAGGATATCATAATCCTTATATGAGATTCTCATCCACATTAGTAAGCACAATTCCTGTAGCAGCAGATCATCTGTTGCGAGTGTCGATAAGATGCGATTTTGCATGTTGAGGTAGCCAAGCCAGGTATGGCGCAGGGTTGCTAACCCTGTGTCCCTTGGGACTCGGGGGTTCAAATCCCTCCCTCAACGCTGACACGCAGGCAATTCCCGAAGTGAGGCATTGCATGGCTCAGGATGACCAGGAGATAAACTACTTTGTCAGGGTTCATAATACCGACCTAGACGGGACAAAGCCCGTTCTTATTTCCCTGACCGGTATTAAAGGGGTCGGACGACACACTGCCAAGTTCATTACTGAAACTGCAGGTGTTGATAAAAAAGTATTGATGGGTAAATTAGATGAGGCATCTGTTGACCGGATTCGTGAAGTGGTAAGCAATTATTCTGACCGTATCCCGGTATGGATGAGCAACCGGCCCAAGGATCTCTACACTGGTGTCAAGCGCCATCTGCTTGGAACTGACGTGACGATGACCGTTGATGATGACATCAATCTTCTCAAAAAGATTCGTGCATATCGTGGTATCAGGCATGAAACGGGTCAGAAGGTCCGTGGGCAGCGCACCAAGTCTACCGGAAGAACCGGTCTGATTGTCGGTGTTAAGAGAAAGAAAGCCTAGGCGGGATGAAACATGGGTTATCCAGGTAAAAATCATAAGCAGTACCAGACCCCTAAGCGTCCATTTGAACTTTCCCGTATTGAGGAAGAGACCCGCCTTGTAATAGAGTATGGTCTTAGAAACAAGCGGGAAGTCTGGATTGCCAAGGGAGCTCTCCGGAAATACCGGAAAGCAGCACGTGAGATCATAGCTCTCCAGTCCACTGGTTCAGATCAGGCACGAATTGACCGGAAAAAAGAGGAACTGATCGGTTCTCTGCAGCGTTCAGGGATGCTCTCTGAAAACGCTGACATTGATGGTGTGCTTGCACTAAAAGTCGAGCAACAGCTTGATCGGAGACTTCAGACTCAGGTATACCGCCGTGGGTTTGCCCGTTCACCAAAGCAGGCACGACAGTTTATTACACACGGGCATATTGCGATTGGTGGACGACGTGTCACCATTCCAGGTTATGTTGTTAATGCGAAGGAACAGGAAGAGATTTCGTATTCCGGTTCTTCTCCACTGGTAAGTGATATTCACTCTGAACGCCAGCGAATTGCAAAGGTTGGGAGATAATAATGGCTGAAGGGAAGGAGAAATGGGGCGTTGCTCACATATACGCATCATTTAACAATACCATCATCACCGTTACGGATTTAACCGGTGCTGAAACTATTACCAAAAGTTCCGGAGGTATGGTTGTCAAGCAGGACCGGAATGAAAGTTCTCCGTACGCTGCCATGCAAATGGCAGGAAATGTGGCACAGGCAGCCAGAGAAAAAGGATTTGTAGGCCTTCATGTAAAGGTCCGGGCACCAGGACGTGGGAAGCAGCGTTCACCAGGCCCGGGAGCCCAGGCTGCAATTCGTGCACTTGCCCGTGCCGGAATGCGTATCGGACTCATTGAAGATGTGACTCCGGTACCTCATGACTCTATCAGGCCAAAAGGCGGGAGAAGGGGTCGTAGAGTCTGATGAAGATCGAATTCAGCAGTCTTGAAGAGGGCATTTCAAAGTTTGCTCTGAACGATGTATCACTTGCGTTTGCAAATGCTCTTCGCCGGGCAATGATCAGTGAGGTCACGGCCTTTGCGATTGAAGATGTCAAGATATATGACAATACAAGTGCTCTCTTCGACGAAATTCTGACACACCGGCTTGGATTAATCCCGCTGGTGACTGATCCTGACAGTTTTGTCCCACGCAGCCGCTGCTCCTGTAATGGAGCCGGTTGTCCGCAATGCACGGTTATGTTCACTATGAGTGTTGAAGGACCGTGTGTTGTTATGTCCGGCGACCTGATCTCACAGGATGCTGTGGTGCGGCCTGCATTGGATAATATTCCCATTGTGAAACTTGAGAAGAACCAGAAGGTAGTGATCGAAGCACAGGCATACATGGATCGGGGAATGGAACACGCGAAGTGGTCCCCTGTTACTGTATGCGGATATAAAAATTATCCGATAATTGTCCATAATGAAAAATGTGACGGTTGCGGACTTTGTGTGGAGGTCTGTCCAAAAGAAATTCTTGAAGTGAAAGGATCTGCAATTGGTGTAAAAGATGGTGCTCTTGAATCATGTTCACTCTGCCGGCTCTGTGAGCAGGCTTGTCTTAACAGCGGCATTGGAGATGAACCCGCAATTCATATCGGAATGGATGATCGGCGTTTTCTCTTCACAGTCGAGAGTGCTGGAGCATTACCAACTGTTGGAATTATCAGACAGGGACTGCTGTTTCTCAAAAATCAGTCAGATGAATTACACGAGGCTTTGAGTGAAATTAGAGGGTAACGGGTATGACCAGAAGGAATGATAAGTCCAATCCGCGCCTAGCCGAACTCATCAGACTCCTAAAACAGACGTCGCGTGAGAATGAAGTTGAGATCTGGGGCGATATCGCCCGCAGACTTGAAAAGTCACGGAAAAATTACGCGGAAGTGAATGTCAGCAAGATAAACCGGTATGCACAGGAAGGGGAAACCCTGATTGTTCCGGGAAAAGTGCTGGGGAGTGGTGTTGTAGAGGCAGGTGTGACGGTAGCTGCACTGAGTTTTTCAGATGCTGCAATTAGCAAGATCACCGGAGCAAACGGGCAGTGTATCAGTATTGAACAGCTGCTGTCCCTAAACCCGAAAGGGAGCAGGACCCGGATACTCAGGTAGGTGTAAGACTCATGGTAACGGTAATTGACGGCGATGGCCTGCTTTTGGGGAGACTTGCGAGTACAGTTGCAAAACGTGCCCTGGCTGGAGAAGACATTGCAGTGGTTAATGCAGAATTAGCAGTGGTGTCCGGTAGCCGAGCACGTGTCCTCGGCAATTATAAACAGAAACGCCAGCGCGGTTCACGAGAAGGTGGTCCGTTCTTCCCCAGAAGACCAGACCATATCCTGAAACGGACCATTCGTGGCATGATTCCCTACAAGCGTGAGCGGGGAATTGAGGCCATGAAGCGGATTAAAATTTATGTCGGTGTGCCCGATGAGTTATCAGGCCAGCCGAGTGAAACGATTAACGATGCAAGTAAGAAACGGCTGGGAAACCCGTCACATGTGACTCTTGGGGCAATCAGTACGTTCCTTGGAGCAAAATATTGATCAGGTGACCTTTGATGAAAATAATCAATACTAGTGGGAAAAGAAAAACCGCGGTCGCCCGGGCAACATTCCGGCCAGGTAAAGGAGTTGTCAGAGTAAACTCGTTTGCCCTTGATGTGTTCTCCACCGAGCTTGTCAGAATGAAGATCTCTGAACCACTTCAGCTTCTTCCAGGAGTGCTGGAGGGTGTGGATGTCTCAATTAAAGTATCAGGCGGAGGAATCATGGGGCAGGCAGAGGCTGTACGCACAGCACTTGCCAGAGGAATTGTGAAATGGCATAACGATCCCCGCATGAAAGATGTTTATCATGTTTACGATCGTAGTCTTCTCGTAAATGATTCACGTCAGAAAGAAGCCAAGAAGCCACATGGTCGTGGGGCACGTAAGAAATTCCAGAAATCATACCGGTGAGCTTTATATCTATGAACTATAACATTAGTGGAGCAATCATATGATACCGGTTCGCTGTTTCACCTGCGGAAAGGTGATCTCCACTGCTTACGAGGAATATAAACGCCGTCGGGATGCGAACGAGGATCCAAAAATGATCCTCGACGATCTCGGTTTGGATCGGTATTGTTGCCGGCGTATGTTACTCACGCACAAGGAGATTATTGACGTTCTTAACCCATACCAATGAGGGATCGTAGGGTAGCCTGGACCATCCTAGGGCGTTCGGGACGCTCTGACCTGAGTTCGAATCTCAGCGATCCCATTCTTGTGCCAACGGATTTTTGAGGAGTTACGCATGCAAATATATACTCGCTATGAGAAAGCGCGGATTGTAGGCGCCCGGGCACTTCAGATATCAATGGGTGCCCCGATTCTTGTTGCATCTTCAAGTATTGATCCACTTGAGATAGCATTAGAAGAATTCGAGCGTGATGTCATCCCGATTACTGTAAAACGGAGATAATGGGCTGAATGACTATCACGCGCACGATCACTCTGCGAATCATCCTCGATTCCCGGGGGAAGAAAACGGTTGAAGCTGAGGTCCGAACAGAAGGTGGGTTTGGAAGAGCAGCAGCTCCTGGTGGAGCAAGTACTGGAATATTTGAAGCAGTAGTACGGGATCCGACTGAAGCTGTTGCTGAAGCTGAGATACAGGTAATTCCTCATCTTATCGGGATAGATTCTTCAGATCAGACAGGTTTCGACTCACTACTTCACGAAATTGATGGTACTGGAAATTTCTCCCGGATTGGAGCGAATGTTGCCGTTGCGTTATCACTTGCTTGTGCAAAAGCAGCAGCAGATTCGAAAAACATGCCATTATGGCAGCATCTGGGAGGAGTGTTTGTAAACCATGCTCCCCGCCCGCTAGGAAATGTAATCGGCGGCGGGGCACATGCACCTCATGCAACAGAAATCCAGGAGTTCCTGGTGGTTCCCACTGGATGTGATCGTGTTCGTGATGGAATATTCGCAAATGCCCGGGTTCATGCCCTTGTGCGTGAACTTCTGACAAAACGTGGAATAAATGCAGGAAAAGGGGATGAAGGGGCATGGGCTCCCCCGATCTCTGATCCTGAAGCCTTTGAAATCCTTTCAGAAGCAGCAGATATTGCTTCAGGTGAAGCAGGATTCGACATAAGTCTTGGAATCGATGTCGCAGCAAGTCAACTCTATGATCCGGAAACAAAAATGTACCGGTACAGGGATGGGAGACTTCGTTCATCAGAAGACCAGGTAACATACATAGCGGATCTCATCGATGAATATGAGCTGGTATATGTTGAGGATCCTCTGTATGAAGAAGATTTTGACGGATTTGCTGCTCTGAACAAGGAAACTGGAAACAGGTGTCTGATTTGTGGGGATGATCTTTTTGTCACAAACAAAAAGAGAATAAAAGAAGGTCTGAAACACACAAGCGCCAATTGCGTTCTTATTAAGCCCAATCAGATTGGAACCCTGACTGATACCTTTGACGCAATACAACTTGCGCAGGGTAATGGTCTTGAAACGGTAATGTCTCATCGTTCAGGTGAAACGGAAGACGTAACAATTGCACATCTTGCGTGTGCATTTAATTCTGTATTTATAAAAACGGGGGTTGTCGGCGGGGAGCGGACAGCCAAACTGAATGAACTCATACGTATTGAGGAGAGTATCTATGAACGGAAATGAAATGGAGATTGAACTGAACGAACCACTGGTTTCAGTTGAAGAGTATCTTGCAGCAGGTGTACATATTGGTACCCAGCAGAAAAGCAGCGACATGAAAAAATTCATCTATCGCGTTCGCGGAGATGGATTATATATTCTTGACATCAGGGAAACTGATGAGCGGATAAAACTGGGAGCTAAGTTTTTATCCCAGTATGATCCTGCAAAAATCCTGATTATTACATCCCGTCAGTACGGACAGTATCCTGCTCGCAGATTTGCAGATTCTATTGGTGCAACCGCAATTATCGGGAGATATATTCCAGGTACCCTGACGAATCCACACCTTCCAAGGTATGCAGAACCTGATGTTGTCGTCGTTACAGATCCTGTCAGCGATCTACAGATAATCAAGGAAGCAATTCAGGTAAGTATACCTGTTGTTGCACTCTGTGATACAAACAATATGACAAGTCTTGTGGATGTTGTTATTCCAACCAACAATAAGGGTCGCAAAGCACTCTCCATGATATATTTCCTCCTGACAAAGGAGTTTCTTAGACACAAGGGATACAGCACATCTTTAACACCTGAAGATTTCGAAACTGAAATGTAAGGTATCAGGATCAATAACACCGATATCCTGAAACGTAACCGGGATCAATCCCTCGTCCATGATACGCAGGACAAGTACCGTTGCCGGGATGTTTTATCCCGGCAACCCTGATCAACTCAGGTACCTTCTGTCAGAACTCTTCAGGGGTTTACCATCATCTGGCGATGCAGCAGGTATTGTATCACCTCATGCAGGGTATGTATACTCAGGTAGAACGTCAGCACAGGCGTTTTCTGCCATAAATGAATCGTTCAAGGGAACATTTCTGGTAATTGGTCCAAGTCATCGTGGGTTTTCAACCTGTATATCACAGATTCCATGGGAAACTCCTCTTGGACTTATTGAATCTGATACGGATCTGGGAGCAGCACTAGAACTTCCGGTAGATGAACGGGCAATGAGTTTTGGGTCAGAAAACTCACTCGAGGTTCAGTTGCCTTTTATCCAATATCGATTTCCCGGAGTCCGTGTTGTTCCCCTCATGATGGGTCATCAGACCCTTTCTGACGTATATAAAATCTCCTCCAAGATCATCAAGGCTCTTGAAATATACAAAAAACCGGTAAAAATCGTGGCATCAAGTGACTTCTCTCATTATGTCTCTGCGGAAAAAGCATTCCGTGATGATCATTATGCTATTGAAGCGCTGGTTAAAATGGACATTCCAGAGTTTTTTTCCAGAATTCAGTCTTATAATATCACCGCATGTGGATATGGACCCATCGGGTGCATGATTGAGGTACTAAAGGCCCGGGGGAAAACCCGGTGCGATCTGCTCGGATATACCACTTCAGGGGAGACGAGTGGTGATTATGATCAGGTCGTAGGATATGCAGCATTGGCGGTGCAATAGTGGCAACCTGGAGTGCACCTGGAAAAGTCTTTTTATTTGGAGAACACGCTGTTCTCTATGAAAAACCCGGTATAGCACTTGCCATAAGGCCGCGGGTATATGTAACCGTCAGAAAAACAAATCATCCCCACCATGCAAAATCCCCATATATCGATCAATGTTTTCGTGAGTTCGGGGTAAAGGGGAGTGTATATATTAATTCCCAGCTTCCAAGTTCTTCCGGTCTTGGATCGTCAGCAGCGGTTACTGTCGCAACGCTTGCTGCAATAAATGATGAGTTTGACCTCGCGAGAAACAGAGAACAGATAGCTGAAATGGCCTGGAAAATCGAGAAAAAAGTTCAAAAGGGTCGGGCCAGTGCAACAGATACAACCGTTTCAACCTATGGAGGTATGTTTCTGATAAAAGGGGGATCACGCAAGCGCCTGGCTCCTCAAAATTATCACCTTGTAGTAGGAAATTCCCAGGTTTCACATTCAACAACCAGAATGGTTGAGAAAGTTGCAGAAACAAGACAGAAACATCCTACAATAATTAATCCGATACTCGATTCAATTGAAGCGATTGTTATGGATGCAATGAAGCATCTTGATGAACCTGCATATCTTGGAAAACTCATGGATATGAATCACAGTCTTCTTGAAACCCTGGGTGTTGGTCACCCACAATTGTCAAGACTTGTACTTGCGGCACGATCCACCGGTGCACATGGTGCAAAGATAACTGGGGCTGGTGGAGGAGGATGCATGGTAGCCCTTGCTCCAAAAAATATCCGTGCACGTATTGCCGGCGCAATTGAGGTCTTTGACGGCCGGGCAATCATAACCTGTCTTGACACGGAAGGACTCAGAAAGGAGCGGGATGCCTGATAGAACAATTCTGAAATTAGGGGGTAGTGTCATCACGGATAAATCCGGTGGTGATGAGACCATCCGGATTGATACAATAACGGAAGTAGCCAGGGCTCTTACTTATTATCCGGATATATCCTTACTTCTTATTCATGGTGCAGGTTCATGCGGACATCCGCAGGCAAAACAATATCATATCCAGGAAGGTGTCTCAAAAGAGAATAGAATAGGTATTTTTGAGACTCATCAGGCTGTTTCACGTTTGAATGAACTGGTTGTCAGGACTCTGCGAAAGGAAGGGATTGAGGCAATTAGTGTTCACCCGCTTCAGGGGATGGTTGCATCAGCTGGTGAACTATACGGCTCCTGCATGGATCATATCAATATTATGCTGAATCTTGGTATCGTTCCGGTACTGCATGGAGATGTGGTCATGGATATGATAAAAGGAGCATGCATCGTTTCCGGTGATCAACTGATCAGGGTATTAGCGAAACAACTCGGCATGAAACGCATCGGGCTTGCAACTGATGTGCCGGGATTGCTGGATGCTGATGGATTAGTTGTGAGGGAACTGCGTCGAAGCATGGCGCATACCATAAGGATTGGTGGCTCCGGACACGTAGACGTGACCGGAGGCATGCAGGGAAAAATATCTGAACTCCTGCGTCTTGCAGATATGGGTATTGAATCTGATATCTTTCATATTTCGCGGCTTAAGGAGTTTTTAAGCGGGACTGATCATGGTGGAACCCGGATCATGCCGGAGGCAGAATGAAAAAAAGAGATTTCACCTCCTCCCGTAAACTTGACCATCTTCGCATTTGTCTAGATGAATCCATAGAATCTGGCAGTACTGGTTTTGAGGATATCAGACTGGTCCATGAGGCACTCCCTGATACTGACATGGATAGTCTTTCTCTTGATACCCGGTTTCTAGGGCATGAATTAGGTTCTCCCCTTTTTATTTCTGCCATGACTGGTGGACATCCTGAAACAAAGGAAGTAAATGCTGTACTTGCAGAAATTGCCGGTGAGTTTGGTTTAGGTATTGGTGTTGGATCGCAAAGAGCAGCAATTGAGAATCCTGGCCTGGCCGATACCTTTTCTATTGTTAGAGAAAAGGCCCCGGATGCCTTTGTTGTAGGAAACCTGGGGATAGTTCAACTCAGGGATCATGGCATTGAATGGGCAGAACGGGCTGTTGAGATGATTGATGCCGATGCTCTTGCCATTCATCTCAATTTTTTACAGGAATCAATTCAACCGGAAGGGGATCACAATGCAGGAGGGTGTTATTCTGCTCTTCGGAATCTCTGTAATGAATTGAAAGTCCCGGTAATTGTGAAAGAGACTGGTTGTGGGATTTCATCCGAGACTGGTCTTCGTTGTTATGGAGCAGGTGCTGCCTGTATTGATATTGGTGGATTTGGGGGTTCTTCATGGGCTCTAATTGAAAGCCACCGGTCTGGAAGTGTTTCAGGGAGCGAAGATCTCCATCTTAAGGGACTTGGAGAACGGTTTGGAATATGGGGTATTCCAACCGCAGTGAGTTTATTCGAAATAAAACAGTGTAATGGGCCGGTTATTGCAAGTGGGGGGATCCGTTCCGGGATAGATATTGCTAAAGCACTGGCTCTGGGTGCGAATGCTGCCGGAATGGCACTGCCACTTTTAAAACCCGCCTGTAACGGCCCGCAGGCGCTTCGCGAGGCAATACATACTATTCACAAAGAACTTCGAATAAGCATGTTTCTCACTGGTAAATCCCGAATATCCGAGTTATCAAAAGTCCGGTGGTATGTAACCGGCAAAACACGGGATATGATAGAAAACCGAAAAGGAGGAAACAAAATTGGATATTGAAATCCTTGCAGTAGGCGGATATAACGAGTTTGGACGAAATATGACCGCCGTCCGCTGCGGAAAAGAAATAGTAATATTTGATATGGGTATCAGGCTTGATTCGCTGATGATGTACCCTGATATTGAAATGGAAAATACCCACTCATTAGATCTCATTCAGATGGGGGTTATTCCAGATGACACGGCAATGAACCAGTTAGAGGGAACGGTAAAAGCGGTTATTCTTTCTCATGGTCATCTGGATCATATTGGTGCAGTGCCAAAACTGGTACACCGGTATAATGCACCGATAATAGGGACACCATATACAATAGAACTGGTAAAACAACAGATAGAGAGCGAGAAAAAGTTTGGCGTCAGCAATAAGTTGATAGCTCTCAAATTTGGGCAGCGGTATAACATTTCAAATACTCTTTCTATGGAACTTGTCCGGACACAGCACAGTATCATAGATACGGCAACTCCTGTTCTGTACACTCCGAAAGGAGCAATTGTCTATGCACTTGATTTCAAACTGGACCGGAATCCAGTGCTGGGGGAACCACCGGACTTTGCCAAATTCCAAAAAATCGGTAAGGAAGGGGTACTCTGCCTTATTACCGAGTCAACTAATGTTAACCGGAAAGGCCGGTGCCCAAGTGAGCAGATTGCAAAAAATATGGTCCGGGATGTAATGACTAGTTACGAAGACGATAAAAATGCAATTATCGTCAGCACTTTTGCATCTCATATCGCCAGGGTTAAAACAATTGCTGAATGTGCAAATGAAATTGGGCGAAAACCCTTGCTTCTTGGACGATCTATGGAACGTTTCTGTGTTACCGCAGAACAGATGAAAATGGTAAGGTTCCCCGACACTACCAGTGTCTTTGGTAACCGCCGTGTGGTGGAACGCACTCTTAGACGTCTGATAAAAACCGGAAAAGAACAGTATGTTCCGATAGTTACCGGTCATCAGGGCGAACCTGGATCTATTCTGACAAGAATTGCCCAGAATGACACTCCCTATAAAATTGAAAAGGGTGATAAGGTAATGATAAGTGCCCAACTTATACCTAATGATATGAATCGGGCCCAGCGATATCGTATGTTTACTATGCTGAAAAGGCAAGGTGCACGCTTGTTCGATGAATTACATGTGAGTGGTCACGCTTTCTGTGAAGACCATTATGAATTTGTGCATCTGCTCAATCCCCAGTATATTGTGTCAGCCCATGGTGGTATTGATCTTACATCCGAGTATCTCGGGCTGGCAACCGAAATGGGTTATACCCTGAATAAAGACTTTTTCCTGATGGCAAATGGTCAGCGGCAGAAACTGGCGTAATGGAAACTGATTACCTATGGAGCTTGAAACGTACCTGAAAAAAACTGCAGAAGAGGTAAACAGCCTCCTTGATGATTGTTATGGAAATCCGAAAACTCCCCTCTCCACAGCAGCAAATCATCTGCTCTTTGCTGGTGGAAAACGCCTTAGACCCGCTCTTTTTAAGTTGGCAGCTGATGCAGTAAGGCCCGGTTCTTCCAAAATGATTATGCAAGCGGGTCTATCTCTTGAGGTAACTCATAATTTTACTTTAATTCATGATGATATCATGGACAAGGATGAATACCGGCGTGGTCAAAAGACTGTCCATACACTCTGGGGGGAGCCTGTAGCAATTCTTGCCGGTGATGTACTTTATGCACGTGCATTCTCCCTTATCTGCGAGGCTGAATCTTCAGAACCTGAAAAGGTAAAAGCGGTAGCCCTGTTGGCGAAAACCTGTGAACAGATATGTGAAGGACAACAGCAGGATATGTCTTTTGAAGATCTTAAGGACGTGTCTCGTCATGAATACCTTGAGATGGTTACTAAGAAAACCGGGGTATTATATGGCGCTGCTGCAGCAATCGGAGTTCTATTGGCAGGAGGTTCTGATGCCCAGGTTGATGCCTTGTATAATTATGGATGTAAAATTGGTGCAGCGTTTCAAATCCAGGATGATATAATTGATCTCCTTGCTTCATCAGAAAAATCCGGAAAAGATCAGGCTTCAGACATTCGGGAGGGAAAGCAGACTCTGATTGCAATAACAGCCCGGGAAAAAGGGATTGATCTGAAACCCTGGCGTCGTCACTTAAACAAGGATGAGATTTCATCGCTCATCTCGATGCTCACTGACAAAGGAGTAATTGATGCGGTTCAGAATGAAGCAGAGCAGATGATAACTTCAGCCATTGATGAAATTTCTATATTACAGGATACAGTTGAGAAACACCTGCTCTGTGAGCTTGCCTGGTTTTTTATCAGAAGGGACTACTAATGGACGAGGTTCATTCAGCATTACTAATCGCCGCTCTCTCAAATGCGGTAAAACATAAGAGTGTCCCATCAGCCGGTGCAGTTATGGGTGCTGTCATGGGGAATCACCCTGAATTGCGGTCAAAAGCTGCTGAAATCAAGGGATTATTAGGGTCAGTACTAAATGAAGTATCTTCCCTTTCTGTCGAAGAAAGAGAAATAAAACTCCAGTCCATTGCTCCTGATGAATATTCATGTCTTTTTGAGAAAAAAGAGAAGAAAAAGACCGGCCTTCCTGATCTTCCGAGTAGCGACGGCGGGGTGGTTATGAGATTCGCTCCAAATCCTTCCGGTCCACTCCACCTTGGTCATGCACGGGCAGCATTTCTCAACGATGAGTATATCCGGCGATATGGTGGTAGTTATATCCTTCGGATTGAAGATACTGATCCAAAACGGGTTGACCCTGAAGCATATGACATGGTCAGAGAAGATATTGAATGGATGGGGCTTAAGATCTCCACGACCATCTTCCAGTCAGACCGTTTCTCGAATTATTATGAGGTCGGAAAGGAACTCATCAGTAAGGGTCATGCATATGTCTGCCGTTGTGACAATGAGGTGTTTAAAAACCTGAAGTTGCATAAAACGGCGTGTCCCTGCCGGAGCCAGTCCTCTGAAGAAGCGATGGAACTTTTTGAGATGATGCTTGATGGTGCCTTTAAAGAAGGGGAAGTCGGAGTGAGACTCAAAACTGACCTCAACCATCCTGATCCTGCCATGCGGGATTATCCGCTGTTCAGGGTGCTCACCTCAACTCCTCACCAGCGGGTAGATGCAATTGTATATCCTCTCATGAACCTTTCCGTCTCTGTAGATGACCACCTTCTTGGTATGACCCATGTTATCAGGGGGAAGGATCATATCGCCAACACAAAACGACAGGAGTTTATCTTCAATTATATGGGCTGGGAAAAACCTGTTTATCGTCATTATGGCCGGATGGGCATTGAAGGTGTTGTCCTTTCAACTTCGCAGATGAGGGCAGGCATCCAGTGTGGAGATTATTCCGGATGGGATGATGTCAGGCTTGGGACACTCCGCGCTATGGCACGTCGGGGAATTCAGCCACAAGCGGTCAGAAATGCTGTTGTTGATATTGGAATCGGAGAGACTGACATCCAGTTCTCATGGGAGAATCTCTATGCGAAAAACAAGGAGATCATCGACAGTAGTGCTGATCGTTTCTTCTTTGTGCCTGATCCGGTAAAAATCACGATATCCGGATCAGATCCGGTAATTGCACGGGCTATGAAATATCCGGGAGATCAATCACGGGGATACCGGGAGATACCTTATGAGGGTTCAGTGTACTTGCCAGGAGATGAACTTTCAACCAAAGCAGAATTTTTCCGGCTCAAGGATCTCTTTAATATCAGAATATTCCATGATGGAAATGCAATACATGGAGAATATGCTGGTGATGATCTCATGGAGGCACGCAGTAAAAAGGCTCCTATCATTCAGTGGCTGCCTGAAAACCATGCACATGCATGTATTCTAAAATGTGCTGAGGGTGATATCAGTGGTGTCTGTGAGCCTGAAGCACTCAGCCAAAAAGATCAGATTGTCCAGTTTGAACGGGTTGGTTTTGCCAGAATTGATACCCTTGGAGATCCTGCGGTGGTTTATTACACCCACCGCTAAAACTTCACAAATTCCTGAGATTTTTTTTAATATATCCTGGCAGTGCAAACACTGCTTCATGGGTTGCCCCGTTATAATACTGCAGATCTGATATTTTTCTCTGCCTTATTCTCTCATCAACTTCTGCACTGGTGATTTTCCGAGGATCAGTCAGATCTGATGCACAGGCCATACCCCAGATTGTTCCATAAAGTGGAATATACACGAAGTATGGAGCAACGATAGTGAACACACCGGTGAGGTTTTTAAACAGGTCTGTAACCCTCTCTGGTTCAAACACCGGAGAACCAATATGGAGTGTGAATAATCCTTCCGGATGGAGTACGGCTTTACAATCTGCCATAAATTCTGATGAGTATAACTCTGCAGCCGGACCGATCGGATCAGTCAGGTCAAGAACAATGAGATCAAACAATTCACCTTTTTTGGGACCTATCTCCCGGACATAGGTAAGGCCATCCTCTATCAGGATCTCTAACCGTGGATCATCAAGGGATCCGTGGTGAATTGCCTGGAGAAATTTTCTGGAGAGGTCAATTACAGCCTTATCAAGTTCAACCATCACCACCCGTTCGATAGTCGGATGCTTGAATATCTCATCAGCTGATCCCCCATCGCCCCCACCGATGATAAGGACATTTTTTGGGTTTGTGTGGGATATGAGGGCTGGGTGGATAATATTTTCATGGTAAAAAAATTCATCACGTTCGGATGTCATGAAATACCCATCCAATCTGAATAGTTTTCCCATTTCCGGAGTGTCCCAGACTTCATATGTCTGATAGGGTGTAACTCCTTTTTCAAGCAGTTCACCTTTCCTAAAGAAGAATCCACTGTTTTGGCTTAGTGGTTCTGTCAGGAAATCTGAAAAATTGGTTGGATTCATGGATCAATTGCTAGCCATTGTGGCTGTATTAATCTCTCCTCTGATAACTTCGTGCCTAGCAATTTCTCCGGGAGCGAGAGCACTGGTCACTTCGTTGAATGTCTGTCTTGCCCGGTCACTGTTGTCCCGGCTGTAATTACAGACATACACATCAAGGGTCACCCCGTTATTTTCCGGCCAGGTGTGGATGGCGAGGTGTGACTCTGCCAGAACCACGTTACCAGTAACTCCTGCCTTATTACCATTTTCATCCATAAACTGGTGGAAATATGTTCCAAGCGGGGTAAGACCAGCGTTTACACATGCTTCTACACATACCTTCTCTAGCTTGCTCTGGTCACAAAGAAGATCAGCAGTGCAGGTGCAACGATACATATCAGCAATTAGATGTAGTCCATTCATTCGCCATCCCTCCTGTAAGGTTGTAGGGTGGTCTCCCTATGAGAGACCAGTGGGTATAATAATGAGATAGCAATGACGATAAAGCTATTTGGTAAACAAAATGGTTTAAGCTGATAAATTGAAATTCAGAAAAAAATTTATTGTCTTTTTTTACAAATTCATAGGATCTTTAATTGAATCGTGATTAGAGAGCTGGTTTTTTAAGCTGGCGGGTCTGCTCGTATCTTTCCTCTATATCTTCTGCAGTGTTTGCTTCTTTAATGTCTTTATCTTCCCTGAATTCAATGAAACGAGGAAATCTGAGTGCATACCCTCCTTCGTAATTCGGACTTTTCTGTATCTCTGAGTATCCTATTTCGAATACCAGTCTTGGTTCAAAATAAACCATTTTTCCTTTCTCTATTTGAATATCCCCCTGGAGTGTGTCATGAAGCCAGGCCAGTTGTTCGTCTGAAAATCCGGTTGCAACCCTGCTGATTGGGACAAGTTTCTCTCCGCTTCTGACAGAAAGGAGGAATGATCCAAAAAGATGCGCTCTTTTTCCTTCCCCCCATTCAGCTCCGGTTACTACAAGGTCCAGGGTATCTGCTTCCGGTTTGATCTTTACCCAGTCTTTTCCCCTTACTCCGGGAGTGTATCGGGAATCCTGGAGTTTTAACATTACTCCTTCATGTCCGGCGTCAAGTGCAGCATGGTAATATGCTTCTATCTCTTCTTCGTTATCTGATACCAGTTGTGGCGTTACATACGTATGCACAATTTTACACAACATCTCTCTTCTTTTATAAAAGGGGAGTCCGATTAGCATCTCTCCGTCATAGTAAAGAATGTCAAAGAGATTTGGAACCATACTGATGGCATCCGCTGCCTGGGCAACGTTATGCTTTCTTCGAAATCTTCGAAGTACTGTCTGAAAGGGGAGTGGGTGTCCATCACTGACTGCGATAACTTCTCCATCAACAATTACATCATCTGGCAGAGCTGCATCAAGCAGAGCAATAACGTCCGGCATAGCACTGGTTACATCTTCCAGGCGGCGGGAATACATTTTGCAGTGTGCATTTTGTTTATGAAACTGAAACCTTGCACCATCATACTTGTATTCCACAGCAACCGGTTTTCCTTCCTCCAGGACACCTAATATGGTTCCCTGTCGGGCAAGCATCATTCTGACAGGATGGAATGGGACAAGCCTGACTGATTGCAGGGCATCTTCTCCCCTTTTTGAAAGAACCGCAACCTCACCTGGATCATTTCTAACCTGGTTTGCATATTCAACAAGCCTGGGATTGACAGAAAAAGCCTGTGCAATTGCATCCCGCAGGTTTCCTTCACCTACTCCTATCCTGAAGTCTTCCAGGAGAATTGCAGTTAAATAATGTCCCTCAATCGGCGTAGCACTGGACAGGAGACGCTGTATGACACGGATTTTCTCCTTTTGTGATCTTCCACCTCCTGCTTCAGATATCTCGATAAGGGCAGCCATAATATCAGAGAGAGACAGTTCAACATTGAAAAATGATGTCTGGGACTTTTGGGAGAGAAGATCTTCCACGGCAACCCCTGCATCACCGACCCGGCTTAAACGATCAATAACCTCCTCTCGTTTCTTTCCTGTTACATAAGCGACAGCTTCGTAAAGAAGGCTTGGTCCGACTCCAAGTTTTTGTCCACTCCAATCCGGGAATGGACGTCCGAGGATTAACCGGGAAAAATGGGGAAGGTCTTCTTCTGATAGTGAGGCGATGGTCTCTGCAAGAATTGTTATAGTTTCAAGTCTTCCTGAGATCTTTTCAAGTCTGTTGCATAATTCTGCAAATTCCAAAAATAACATGATTATAAGGAAACAGATATTTTCCAGCAGTCATCCGTGCATGATTCCCGGCAATGACCGCGTGGTTTTCTGTGAGCAGGCTTTTTAGTGGTATCTATAGAGGATGCGGCAAAGAGGTCAATGTCATCTGCAGCAAGTCCAAGTGCTTCATGTGCTTTTCTGATTGCAAGGCCCGGTTCATTGTTCTCTTCAGAGAGATGTGCCAGTATTGCACAGTGAATCGATTGTGAAATTTCTGCAAGGACTTTGCCGGCATCCTCATTTGACAGGTGTCCATGTGATGAGGTGATTCGTCGCTTCAGAAAAGCCGGGTATGGTCCGGTATCAAGCATACGAGGACAATGATTTGATTCGAGAACTATCCCATCTGATTTTTTTATCATCTCAAGCATCCCTGATGTGATAACTCCTGTGTCTGTACAGTAACACAGGGTTATATTGTCTTCTTTTATCAAAAACCCACAAGGATCGGTTGCATCATGGGAGACTGAAAAGGGGGTTACTTCAAAAGATCCGGTCTGGAAAGAGTCACCTGGATGGACTGACTGATGGGTAAAATTCCGTTTTGACGTAATCATCCGGAGGGTGGAGTCTAAAGTACCGCTTGTTCCATAAACCGGAACCCTGAGAGCGTTTCCAAGTGGTCCAAGACCTCTTACATGATCTCCATGTTCATGCGTGATGAGAATACCCTCGACAAGTTCACGGTTTCCTCCTGCTTCCTGGAGTCTTCCCGTTTTATTTTTAGTACCAAGAATTTCACGTGCTGACCGTCCGGCATCAATGATAAGTGCACCGGAAGATCCTTCAATGTATACACAGTTGCCCTTGCTGCCACTGGCAAGGACTGATATTTTCATGATATACTGGTTTTGAATTTTATGGTCATAAGTAGTGGGGTACTACGGTGCTGTTCCAAAAAGGTTCAGGGGATTATTTCACAGCCGTTGAACTTTTCATGAGCGAAGTCTTCAATGGTAAGTTCTTTGGAACTGATTAGCTCCTGGATTTCAGGGACGATTCCGATGATTGCATCATGAAGTGCCCGAACTGTCTGGCAAACAACATCTGCTCCTTCTTTTGGCCAGGGTTCCATGATGGATGAATACAGGCACCTTCCCCCGCAAAAATTAAAGATATCGCAGTCTTTGCATTTTCCTCTAACTGGTATGACAAGGAGGGAATCTGCTTTTGAATTAAAAACAGATCCTGCATAATAATCCTTCATCCCTACCATGATGGGACAAGGGGCAATATTTCCATCTGTTAGAATCGAATAATTTGCATATCCTGATCCACACCGGAGTCTGCTGGCTCGTCCTAAAAGAATGTCTTCAGTCGGATCTATGAATGGGTACCACTTTGGGACTTTTTTATTGTGTTTAATAATATTCAGCCAGTCCCTGGCAAGTTGGTGTAGTCCGGGTATGTATGACTCACGTGTCCATTTTTCAAAAGATCTGGTTGAATAGTCATTCCAGAAATTTGCATCAATCTGCCAGTGGATGGATGAAAATGAATGATCAGGATTATGTGCAAGATAAAGAACAGCATCCCTGATACTGGTCTGTTCAGTTACGGTCATTCGTGCAATGAGCTCATTTTGATATCCTCCGGACAGGATATGATGGATGTTTTTTATCACCTTTTGGTATGTACCCTCTCCTCTTCCTCTATCCGTGATCTTTTGATCTCCATCGATAGAGATTAGGATCGTTTCAAATCGGTTGACGATTTCTGGTGGTAATTGGTAGAGAAAAGTTCCGTTTGTCTGAATCATGTACCTGGAAACAGGTGCCTCATTCATAATCCTGCAAATCAGGTCACAACGCAGGGTTGGTTCCCCTCCGATAAAAGTGACAACCGGATCAGGGTCGGAAGAGAGAAAGGTGTAGAGATCATCTAATTCCCAGGATATTTCAGCAGGAATTGATTCGTCTATGGTGATATTCTCCCTTACCAGTTCAGGGGTATCAAATATTTTTCCCCGGCAGTACTGGCAGGCGAGATTACATGAATCGGTTATGTAGAGATGGAAGTACACAAAAATCTATACTAGTTGTTCATCTTCCTGCTTGAATCTGATGACCATCATCAGTTCATAAATGTCTTATAACCTGATATCCATATAATATTCACCTGATTTTATGACACAGCGTGTTCTTCTCATGGATGATGAACCAGCAATATGTGAAATTACCGGAATTCTTCTCAAAAAACTGGGATATGATCCTACTATTACGATGACCGGAGAAGAAACATTAAATGCATATCATGAAGCCCTGAACCAAGGAGCTCCGTATGATGTAATTATTCTTGATCTTATTGTTCCAGGAGGAATGGGTGGACGTGAGGTGATCCATACTATTCGTGAAAATGATCCGCATGTAAAAGTCCTGGTTTCCAGTGGTGACCTCTCTGACCCTGCAGTTACATCCTATGCAGAACATGGTTTTTCGGGTGTTCTTGCTAAGCCTTATAATAAAGCGACACTGGATCAGGCAATAAAAGTCTCCTTTCCTAAACACTATGATCCTTTATTATGATCTATTCCCTCGATGTTAGTTACCTGGAATTTTTTATCCTAATTCTGGTTCTGATTATTCTCATCCTGGTTATACTTCTCTTCTGGACTAATTATAAAAGTGAAATCCGTGCACGAAACCTTTTTTCAAAGTGGAAGCAGGAGGAATTTGAACGGATATATACCTGGCTTATGCGTGAGGCAGATGACAGGGCAAAGATTCAGGCAGATACCCTTTTTCACGAATGGCAGATAAAAGAAGAACAGAAAATCCGTCAGGATGCAGCGAAAAGATCCCATTCTGTAATGAAAGGAAAAATTACTGAGCAACTTATTCCATTTTCTTTAGATTTTCCTTACAACCCATCTGATGCACGCTTTATTGGTTCACCTGTTGATTTCGTGGTTTTTGATGGCGTTTCAGAAGGAACAGTAAGAGAGGTGATATTTATTGAAATTAAGACTGGTTTATCAAAACTTTCTGGCAGGGAACGATCCATTGCCCAGGCAATAAATGAAGGTAAAACCAGTTTTCAGATCATCAGGAAAGAATGATCCAATGGTCTGTTATTCCGGTTGTCTTGATGGTTCTGGGGGAGTATTTACATTTCTCCAGTAGTTTATGAGATCCCTGATTGTTTCAGCATATTTTTCAAACTGAACAGGCTTGACCACGTAACTGTTAACACCATACTTATATGTCTCCCCAATATCTGATTCCTGGTCAGAGGATGTGAACACGACAACCGGTAGTGTCTTAGTGCGTTTATCTTTCCGTATAGATTTGAGGACATCATGCCCGCTTATTAGGGGCATTTTCAGGTCAATGAAAACAACTGACGGGAGAGAACCCTGATTTTCTTTATATTGACCTTTTTTATGAAGGAAGTCCAGTGCTTCTCTTCCGTCAAGGAAAACCCTGACCTGATCGCCCATATTGATCCAGTCCACGACATTGAGAAATAATTCAACATCATTCTGATTGTCTTCGATGAGGAGGATTTCCAGCCTCCGTTCATTGATCGGTTCCATCTCTCCCTTTAATTGTAAAGTAAAACGTTGTTCCCCTGCCTTCTTCTGATCGTACCCAGATCCTTCCATGATGTCTGATAATAATCCTTTTAACTAATGCCAGTCCTACTCCGGTTCCCTCAACCGTCTGGTATGGATCAAGCCGTGAAAAGACTTCAAACACTTTATCTGCGTACTGCATGTCAAATCCAATGCCTTGGTCTTTAATATAATAGATAATTTCACCTTCTTTCTCATATGAACCAATCGTTATAGATGGAGTTATATGATTAGGGGTAAACTTTATGCTATTTGATACAAGATTATGCCATACCTGTTTTATAAGTCCGGGATCTCCCTTTGAAGGGTGTAATTTATCAATTTTTATGGTGATATCTTTTGAATCGGGATGACTGGTAAGTTCAGTGATGACCCCTCTCACCAAATCATCCATATTTATGGACATTTCCTGTAATGGCTGTCTAGCTGTCCTTGAAAACCTGAGCAGATCCTGGATAAGCCGGTCCATGGTCATTGCCCCTTCACGGATTCTTGTTATCAGGTTGGTAGTATCAGGGTCGTGTTCGCAGCTTTTTTTCATCAAAAGGAGGTGTGAAAAGCCATCGATGGCCCGGACAGGTCCCCTGAGATCATGGGAGACACTGTATGCAAAGGCATCCATCTCATCCAGTGAAGCCTGAAGGTCTGCAGTTCGTTGTTCCACAACCTGTTCCAGGTTCTGGTTAAGCTGCCAGAGTGCTTTTTCTGCTTCTTTCTGTGCGGTGATATCCCTGATGATTGTTACTATGGTAGTTACCTGTTCTTCGGTAATAATGGGAATTTTTCTTGTTTCAATGTGTACATTATCTTTTTTAATAAAATCTTCAGAAATTATAATTTCTCCGGAGGAAAATATCATTTCATAGTCATCATGATCCTTTTGAGTCAGGTGAGGAAGAATTGAAAAGAGGCTCTTTCCGATTGGATCATCGTTAAATGAAAACAGTCCTATATCGCGACCTTTTTTCCACTCATTACAAATAATGATGGTGTGATCGCTAGCTGATACAAATACTCCGTCTTCCATGGCATTTACTGTCATTCTGTACAATGCATCAGAGGCATGAAGATTTTTTTCAAGAATTCTCAGTTCGGTGAGGTCTCTGCCCACTGACTGGTATTCTATTATGGACCCATCTTCTGCAAATATCGCCTGATCTCTCCATTGGACTGTTCTTAAATCTCCATTAGGCAGAGAGATGTGATGTTCAATAAGGTTTGTGGGGTGGTCTGGAGTAAGGGAAGACAGATGTCGAGCTACATTTGCCTTTTCATCTTCCGGAATATCTGGAAGGAATATCTTCCCAAGTATATCTGAAGGTTCTATATTAAAAAATCTGCAATACGCATCATTAACAAATAAATGGGTGCCATCAGGAGCGAAACGACATATAAATTCTCTTTGTGACTCAACAACATTCCGATATCTTTTCTCACTCTCCTGTACCAGATTTTCTTTCTGCTGAACTTCCATAAGCAGGTCTCTGACATGCATTTCAGCACTTTTCCTATTTGTTAACTCCTCCTGCAACTGTTTTTCCCGGTTTCGAAGTGTAAGGATAGTATCCTTCAGGTTTTTTACAAGAGTGCTAATCGCAGATTCTATCTGCGTTAATTCTGAAATATTGCTTTTCCTGACCTGGTGGTCAAGGTCTCCATATGCTATCCTATTAATGTCACGGATAAGTTTTTTCACCGGGTATGAGAAGAATATAAAGGTCCGCCAGACCAGAAAAAGGGTTATGAGAAGAGTGACAAACAGGGTTGCCAGGTAGATTCCTGTTATTTCTACAATGAGTTCTTTCATATACCTGGTGGAATAAATTATCCTTCCCTGGAGATGCATCATGGGAGATGAAAGGTGGCTGGTGTCATAAATTGGAAGAAAAAGATATGAATACAAAGTTCTGTTTCTATCATCGGAAAAAAATTCGTTACTCTTTCTTGAAAAAAGCGATATAATTTTACTTTTGTTTACGGGTTCAATAGTGAATGTGGGATCATCGGTGGTCCATTGAGTAACAATATCTCCCTGATTATTATATAATTCAATAGAAATGATGTTTGCATTTAATTGTGCGAGACTCTGAACCAGTTCTGCATAGGATGTTTCTGATTCATTAGGAATAAATTTATCAAAATTTTTACTAATCTCCAGTATATATTTCCCATCCATAGTTCCCTGGTATGCAAATTTCCTGTTCGGGCCACCCTTTACAAACCCCTTCACTGTCCGGTCAGAAACAAATTCTCCGTTTTCTCTGATATTGGTCAGTCTTTTATAAATTATTGGATATTTTCCAAAATCAAGTCCGATGTCTGGATCAAAGGTTGATCTTTCAACGACACCTACTGAATTTATGAGATATAGATCCCATGATCCCCCAATTGACTGGTTAAACGTTTTCTGAAGTTGGTGAATGTTGAGGTTCTGGATATTTCCACCAGTTGCATTGTATGAATCAAGATAACGGGCCATTGCATACTTCAGAGCAGGTTCAAAAGAGTAATCATACAACATGATGCCTGCATCAATCCATCTGACTGATTTATGAAGAATCTCCTCTGTGTGGTTTTGTTCGAGATAAAATTGTGTTTCAATCTGCTTTCTCTCGTCCATATACCAGAGAGTAGTGATAGAAAGCACTGATACAATAAGAACAATCAGTAATAATGCAGTAAACCTGCTGACAAGGGAAGACCGGTTAATAAATTGTCGATACGTTTACACCCGCTCCTCAGTGACTGTTCTGGTGTTAAGGCTATAGACAGAATGTATATAGGTATTTCACATATATGAAATTCCGTTATGCAGAGTTGAATACAACTTCTCTGTGTTTTGTGCTGATGCTTTTTTGTGATTTACCTGTTATTTTTAAAAAAATCCGCATTATCTGATTGGATGATCTGCATGGCATATGTTTATGATAAAGGCCCTACGAACAAGTATTATGGTTGAGGATGGGGAATTTCTAAACCGTATTCGTGGTTTACTTAAGATATACCCCAGAGGGCTTACAATTTCAGAAATATCACAGAGATTAAAATGCAATAGAAATTCTGTTGCAAAGTATCTTGAAATCCTTCAGATATCTGGCACTGTTGAGATGCAACAGATGGGTGCTGCCAAGGTTTTTTATGTCTCCCAGCGTGTGCCTATCTCCAGCCTTCTTGGATTTACTAAAGAAGGAATCATGGTATTATCCAGCGATGGCAGAATTATACAAATCAATGAACGCTTTTGCAGGATGTTTGACCTTGACTCAACCGGTGTATCCGGTATGTCATATGAAACATTGTCTGATGAAATTCTGGAAGCTTTTTCCTTTGGCACGTATTTAAATTCTGATTCTGAATCTGAACACACAACCGTTGTTACTTTTAGCAAATATGACTGGAGACGATATTTCAAGGTAAAGTATATAAAAACAGTCTTTGATGATGGCAGGTCGGGACTTACACTAATCGTTGAGGATGTAACACTTGAGACCGAGATGGAAGAACGTCTTCGAATGAGTGAAGCCAGGTATCGTGGGATTGTTGAGGATCAGACTGAATTAATTTGCAGGTATAATCAGGAGGGAATTATTACTTTTGCTAATGGTGCTTTCTGCCGGCTTTTCCGGATGAATCCTGCAGAATTAGTGCATCATTCCATTTTTGAATATATCATGCCTGATGCTGCACAACAGTTACAGGATGGAATGAACTCATGTTCCTCTTTTTCACCGGTTTTTGAGTTTGAATTTGAATTATTACTTCCATCTGATAAAAAGAGATGGTACCACTGGGTTAACCGAGTATTATGTGATGATCATGGTACGGTAATCGAGTTTCAGGGAGTTGGCCGGGATATTACTGACCGGAAACATACAGAACTTGAACTATTAATAAAAAGCCATGCAATGGATTCATCCATTGTACCTATTGGTCTGGTTAGTCTTGAAGGGAAAATGACTTATGTTAATCGGGCTTTTCTAAATCTTTGGGGTTATGCTGACCTGAATGATGTTATCGGTCTTCCCTTTGATCATTTCTCCAAAGGGAATGATTATTCCTTTTCTGATATCATCGGGGAAAATACTGGCATTAAGAAGAAGGAAGGTCACACAACAGACATAAGCGGAATTAAAAGAGATGGTACTCCTATCCAGGCTTCTGTGACAATATCCGGTGTGTATAATCAGAGTAATGAACCGATTTGTCTGATTGCATACTTTTATGATGTAACCCACTGGGTGAGAATACTCCGTGAACTTGAAATAAAGGATACTGCTATGGCATATTCGTATGAAGGGATGGCAATTATATCTCCTGAAGGAGTGGTAATGTATGCAAATCCATCATTTAAGCGGATATTTTCACGAGTTCCTGATGGAACTCCTGAAAACAGGCCAATAGAATGGACATTAAGTTTCTATCCTCACATTATCGGTTCTTTACCTGATATCCGTTCCTCTTTACATGAAAAAGGCAATTATACCCGGGTTTTTTCTGATGTTGATGAAAAAGGAGACTGCCTGGTCATCCAGCTTCATCTTTCAAGGGTTCTTGATAAGAATGGATCATATTTGTGTACATTAATATCCGTTCTTGACATTACGAATCAGAAAGCGATTGAAGAATCTCTTGCACTGATGGTTGATCAGTTGGAAGGGACAGTTGAGCAGATTGGTGATCCGACTTTCATTATTTCCCGTGACCGGATGGTTGTTGCCTGGAATGAACCAATGGAGACTCTTACCGGTATCAGAAAACTTGATGTGATTGGTTCTTCCCGGTATCAGGATATTATTCTGAGTGTGTCTCCTTCTATCCCTGTGCTGGTAGATCTTTTTGATCTTCCTCCCAAGGATCTGATTCAGAAGTTCCCTCATGTGTCAAGAGTGGGAAATAGTTTTTACACCGAAGCTTTTGTTTCCAATTTGCATGATGGCAAAGGGACGTATGTATGGGTAAAAGCATCACCTATTGTTGACACTTCCGGAAAAGTAATTGGGTACATACAGAATATTAAGGATATGACTAATTGGAAACGTGCTGTTGAGTCTGTTTCGAGTAGAATTCTCTCATAATCCCAGAATGGGCAGTATGTCCGGAAAAGAGAGAATTGAAAAATCAGGAACGATTCCTTCTGAATATTCTATAGATAACCGGTTTCCATATTCTGCATGAATGGTACACATTCCTGCTTCCTTTGCTGGTCTGATATCATTGACCAGATTGTCGCCTACAGCACAAATCTGATGTGGCTGCACACTAAGTAGGGATGCAGCATGGAGAAACATTTTTGAATCTGGTTTTTTTAAACCTGAATTGTCAGGCGTGACGAGGCAGTCTAGTAATCCTGCAACCTGTATATGAATAAGCCGTTCTGTGGCGTGCTCTTCTGATGCATTTGTGACTGCTCCCACTTTTATTCCGGCAGCCTGGATCTGCAGGAGAGTTTCGTATACTCCTGGATATGCAACGATGGCATTGATTTTTGCCTGAGTGTAAGCGGTAACCACCTGGTTAAATATTTCAGGATCATGGATGTCCTGCCTGGAAAGAAAAGATTGAATGGCATACGGGCTTTCAACTCCGTATGGAGAGAATATAAATTCCCTAATCAGGTCATCTGTTGTCCCTTTTCCTACCAGCTTTACTACTTCTTCACAGGCTGACTCTTTTGCTTTACCAAAATCATATAGGGTATTATCCAGGTCCACTAATAATGCCCGGAACCTGGTGGTTTGTCCCCTGAAGGTATCAGTTCCTGCCATCTCTCGTCTCCAATTGGTTATCTCCGTCAGAGAATATTATGATACTCATCACGTTATCTCTATAAGATGAGATAATAAGGATTCTATCCCTTATATGATGATATGAATTCATCTGATTCCCTCTCAATTATGAGCAGGAATCACCGGTTGATATTTACTTCATTGTATGCAGCAATTTTTTCCACCATGCTGGGAATTGGAATAGTAGTCCCTCTCCTACCTCGTTATGCACAGATGCTTGGGGCATCAGGTCTTGGTATTGGAATGATTTTCTCCTCGTTTGCCCTGTCAAGGGCTATTTCAATGCCCATTTTTGGTCGGTTTTCAGATACAAAGGGACGAAGAAAAATAATTATTACAGGATTGTTTACTTACCTTGTCTTCTCACTGTTCTATGTTCCTGCTGATTCTGTCTTCGAATTATCTATAATCCGATTTTTACAGGGTGTTTCTTCAGCAATGGTTTTTCCGGTTGCGATAGCGTATATTGGTGATATCGCTCCTCACGGGAAAGAAGGAACATGTCTTGGCTCATTCACCAGTTCCATATTCCTTGGAATGGGATTTGGTCCTTTACTTGGAGGGATTCTTACTGATTATGCCGGAATGAACATAGCATTCATTGTAATGGCAGGCATGGCTGGAGTAGCACTTATAACCTGTATTCTTTTTCTTCCGGATTATCCAGGCACTGTTAAAAAACCAAAACCCTTTTTTAGCCTGATAATCCATCCAGGTATGAGAATACCTTTTCTATATCAACTCATGAATGCGTTTGCTAATGGAACATTTATGGTCTTTATTCCTATAATTGCCGCTCATATTGGGAATCTGACTCCCGGTGAAACCGGACTTGTAATATCTGTATCGGTCCTTTCCACCGCTATTTTACAAAGGACATGTGGTTCTTTGGCTGATCGGTTTAATAAGTACCTCCTAATAACAATCGGATGTGTAATTGTGGCAATTGCACTCGCAATGATCCCGAGTTTTGAAGGTCTTTATGCGTATATACTATTTGCATTAATTATGGGAACAGGAGGGGGGATATCCATCCCTGCCATGTATGCCCTGGTGACTATTGCCGGTAGAGAGCTGGGACAGGGATCAGCAATGGGTATGATAAATATGATCATGAGTTTTGGTATGATAATTTCGCCTCTCATCTGCGGGATGATAATGGACCTGGCAGATATTAGCATTGTTTTTTATGTCTCTGCTGTAATTGTGTTCATTTCCACTCCCGTGTATCTCTATCATGGATTATGCAGGAGTGATTAATTCTGCGTTCGATGAAAACCCTTGCAACTATTTTTCTAAACTGGAGACAGATAGTCCTGGTACTATGATGATAATGAAAAAATGGTATCCGACTCTGGTTTTAATGATGGTTTTTATGCTGGGCTTTGGTATATGCTCCGCAGAGGAACCATCTACCATGCCAATTACCCTGAAAGAAAATGCGTCAGAACCGTATGATGATGAAATATTTCTCCAGTTAGTTACTCCGGTAATTGATGGCCTTACTAATAGCAGGCTGAATAGTAGTGAACGCATGGATGTAACTTCTGTGTACTATTCTGCCGCTTCAATGAAGGTCAGCCCTGATTTTTATCCGGTAGCGGAAAATATTACCCGTCTGCTCTTTTACCTGGTTTCAAGTTCTGAATCATATGAAGAAGTTGACAAGGATAGTGGTCTTGCCATCCATAATGATGAGATGAGAGATTCTCTAAAAGCACAGGCAAAAGCCGATCTTCTCGCCGCAGAAGATGCATGGCGTGGACTTGTCATGGTATATCCAAACAGCACCCTGTTTGGATAAAACCAATATCTATTTTTTTACGTCTTGCGTTATTCCTGAGTATGAACGCAGCTGATACTGATGAACTCGCGGAAAACGCATATGGCTTTTTTGAGCTCTTTTTCGGAGGGCAGCTGCAAAGAAGAAAAAAATCCCTTCCATGTATTATCGAAAGTGGAGAGTCATTTCAGGATCTCTTTAATGAAATCTTTGATTATTTTGATTCAATCTACCCTAAATTAGTAGAAGATTTATTGAATCAATTCGGATCCAGGGAGGAAATATTCAGGATGATACGCGAAGGTGAAGGAGTCATCCCCAGTAAGACGTTTCAGGCCAGATGGATAGAACAGGAAGCCCCTAACATCTCTGAAAACCCTGCAGATATTGAAAAAGCAGGCAAGTGGCTGATCTTTCTCCCTCCTGATCAGGTTGATGAAGTGTGGAAACTGGTTCGTGATCTTACGTGGGAAGGTAAACTTGGGATTTCTGCAAAAGTTTCGACAGCAAAGCCGGATCCCAGTGCCAGGGATGACAGAAAAGTTATCTATGTCTATACTGCAGACTGGGAAGATGAAGATGAGGTGATGCGTGTCAGGGAAGAATTGCGCAGGATAGGAATAACTGATAGGATTGGATATAAAAGAAATCTTGAGACTTTCAGGGGTGAATACAGCGCGAGAGGAAAAAAAGTTACTTTTTATTCCGCCTGAATCATCAGGCCTTTCTATCCTTGTTCTTCGGACGCAGGTTGACATACCCGCATTTTCTGCAGGTAACTGCCCTAATAGGGTTACGGGCATTACAATGCATGCAAATCTTTACATTTAATAATCGTGCTTCTGCCTCAGGAAACCGTGCCATATCATATCTCCAAATATCTGTCTTATATAGAGGGTCGTTCCTTCACATAAGGGTTATGGATACTCATCAGGTTCTCTCATCCAACCAGTCGCGAAGTGCATGAAAACCTATGGCTCTGTGAGAGATCTGATTTTTTTCCATCTCTGTCATTTCGCCAAGTGTTCTGCCATTAACTTCGAAAATGGGGTCATATCCGAATCCTCCCTCCCCGCGTGGCAGAACAATTTTCCCGGATATTTTTCCGGAAAATGTCATCTGACAGTGTTGGTCATGGTACGCAATCCCGGTTTCAAACCATGCGGACCGGTTCGCATGCCCTGCCAAAAGGGACAGAATTCCGGAATTTCCAATAGTTTTCTGAACATATGCAGCACATGTCCCGGGAAATCCGTTCAGGGCGGGAATGAAAAGGCCGGTATCATCAGTAATGACTGGTCTTTTCAGGACTGAATAGGCATATGCTGCTTTTCCTGCTGCAACATCGGTAACAAGGTCAGCACGAAGTTCAGGGATATCCATTGACACTTGTTTAACCTCTGCACGGCCATGCAATATGCCTGCTGCTTCACGAGCTTTATGCTCATTACTGGTAACGAAGGTAATTTTCACAAGTATCTTCCTCTAAGTTCAATTTCATGTTCCCTCTCAATAATCTCATCTGCCTCCGGCATCACGCCGCGGTACCCGGAAATGAAAGATTCTTTGAGCATTTTTGAATCCTCAGATGTACTCTCAAGTATCTGAAACAGGACATGAATGTCAACACCACGGTTTTCTGTCTCAGATGATGTAAATGCAAGACCAAAATCAATAAGCCAGAGTTTATTATCCTTTACCAGGAAATTGCAGGTTGTAAGGTCTCCATGCACAATCTGTGCCATGTGTAATCTCCCCACCATTTTCCCTGCTTCATACAGAGCCCCCGGTGAGAGATTATCCTTAAGTTTCAGCCCTGGTATTCTCTCCATGGCTATGGTATCAGATGTGATCTCGCAGATTACCGGTGTTCTGACTCCGGCTCTTCTGGCATCAGAGATGAGGCGGGCTTCGGCCCTTGTGCGTTCAGTAATTAATTTTTTATCAAGGTCGGGGTGTCTGTACCGCTTGGATTGACGTACCTTGGATGCTGTCATATCGGTGAAGAATACTACCGCCTCAGCACCCCGGGCACTTTGTTCTTCTGTACCACTGATCAAAGGGTCCGGTTCTTTTCTCCAGGTGACATTTACCTGATCGGCGCGATATGATGGATTGACCCGTGAAGATTCTACAGGAATGGTGCTACCGCTCTCGAGCATAACTTTACCGGTATATGCTATCATTGCTCCATTGTCTCCGAGGTACTGGGGAATTGGAACAGAAAATGCAGCACCCCGGTCTTCACACATCTCTCTGAGCATCCTTTGAAGTCTACTATTTGCTCCGACTCCGCCAACCAGGATCATTTCCTCCTTCCCGGTCTGCGAAAGAGCGCGTTCAGTCACTTCGGTACACATCGCAAATGCCGTCTCCTGAAAACTAAAGCAGGTATCTTCAAGTGAAGCGTGTGAATCTTTTGCCGCACTGACAAGGCCAGAGAATGCCAGGTCCATCCCTTTGACGGTATATGGCAGGGGGAAATAGGTACCTTTTCCAGCCAGTCGTTCAACCTCAGGTCCTCCCGGGTGCGAAAGTCCTTTGCTTCTGGCAAATTTATCAATGGCATTCCCAATTCCAATGTCCAGTGTTTCCCCGAATATCCGGTATCTTCCCTTAAGGTATCCGAGCACCTGGGTATTTGCCCCGCTTGCGTACAATACAACTGGATCGTCAAATCCAGATGCAAACCGTCCGATTTCGACATGAGCAACACAGTGGTTTACCCCGATAAGGGGTACTTGTAAGGATAATGCAAGTGCCCGTGCTGCTGTCCCAACAATTCTTAAACACGGACCCAGACCTGGTCCTTGTGAAAAGGCCACTGCTATCGGTTCTGGCCCCTCTGTTAGTACTTCGTCAATAACACTGGTGATGACTGATGCATGATGCTGAGCGGCTTCACGCGGGTGAATACCTCCCTGAACTGGTTTATAGGGATTTGAGACCAGTTTAATCAGGTCATCATCAAAAAGAGCAGCACTGAGGTTCCAGGCAGTTCCCTCGATCCCCAGTACCGGTCCTGACTTCATCAGGATTACTTCTTAAATTCTGTGTATCCACACTTTCCACAGGTTACACGGTCTTTGTGTTCACCCATGAACACGCCCGGCCCGCACCGTGGGCAGTATCTTCTTTGGGGGACTGCATTTTTCCCGTCAATTTTAAAATATGCTGAACGTTTGACGGCTGCCTTTTCTTTTTTGCCTTTTGCTGCCATATCTTCTGTCCCCCTTATAATGCCTCCGCAGCGCCTTCAGACGGTGCATCCTGAGCATCTTCACTGGTTTCTTCTTCCCCGCTTAATCCTCTCTTGACAAGATATTCATGTTCGATCTTTTTCAGATCTTCAGCGCTTGAATACACTCTTGCATCACCGGATATCTGCATCATACCAAACCGGTTCTGAAAAGATCCTATGATGAGTTGATCCTTAGGTGCATTGATCATAGCTGCGAGTTTTGCATGAACCATCTTCCTGGATGGAGTTGGTCCGTTGAATACGATGGTAAACACGAGTTCTCTCCTGTTTAACAAGGCATTCTCCACATCAGATGTAATACTAATCTCCATAGAGATCCCTATTAGGTTATCACTCAGTAGTTAAAATATCTCGCGCGCAATTATGAGATTCTACCTCTTCAAAGCAGGCAAGTAATCTCTTTGCACGCATTTTCGCATCCTGAGTTATTCTGAGCATAACCACACCTTCTCCTGGTTGTCCATACAGGATCGTGGCGCCGATGGGCGCATGCATGGCAAGGGGCACAACAGCCAGATCCTCTTCTCCCTCTACCTGGATAACCAATCCTGATTGTTCTGATGCAATTTTTGTGGCTTGAATCAGTTCCTCAGTCAATCCTCCAGCCGGATTTTTTACAAATATCTGGTGGTACTCAGGAATTTTTATCCCCGGATACGGCTGTCGCATCGTATGGCCATCAATTATCGCAATATCTGGTGGTCTGCCGGCTTTTAACAGGTTCGCCGTTACCACATCCCCAACACAAAAGACCTGTGATTCAGGAAGATCTTCGAGTAGTAGGTCAAATGAGATAAAAAGGTTGCCAAATGGTTCTTTAAACAAATGGCGATGCTTTTCGGGGAGTACTAACATTACCGGACCTTAAGTGCATATCTTCCGGGTAGTGAGATGTTCATCCGATGTGCCACCTCACTCTGTTCAGGATCAATAATAACGAGATATCCGGTCCAGTCTGATGTAAGGTTAGAGGTTCCGCAGATTGTGCAGGAAGTCCCTTCAACCACACGGTGACAATCACGACAGACCATGTGTTGCTTTTTCTTTCCACCAGCCATATCAGGCCACACTCTTTTCTTTCTGTTCGTTCTTCATGTCTTCTTCAAGCCAGACCAGATTACCGAGACCTGCCTGTCTCATGGTCAGACCAATCTTACTTTCACGGGGTTCCCGTTCGTTCAGACTTAATGTAACTACCCGCGCACGGATTAGGGATCCAACATTCAGATGTCTACCTGAGTCCTGACAAACGAGTTGGGAGTTTTTCTCGTCATAACTGATATATTCGTCTGATATCTGGCTGACGTGAAGCATGGCATCAATTGGCCCAAGACTAATAAATGCTCCGAAACTGGTCGTTTCTACAACAATGCCCTCAATAACTTCCTGAAGAGACAACCGTAAAGCCAGACCTTCAAAGTCAACGTCATAGTAAACAGCTCCGTCACCTGGGACCATTTCCCCCTCTCCAATTCTAAGGACTCTGGTAACGGCAATAAAAATGCCAATTTCCTTATCAATGCTCCCTTCAAGCTGCTCCTGTAAAACATCCAGGATGACGGTAGTCAGATCCTCTCCAAGCCGGTGAGGAGGGACCCTGACCTTGTCACTCAATTCTAACCGGTAATACATCTTTTACCTCCGAATTAACTCTAATTTTTGTTTTCCTGCCAGTGATACAACTGGTAGTCCTTCCTTAAGCAGGAGATTACGAAGTCGGCGGTCATTCGTAACTACCCCACATTGCAGGTCCATCGCACTGCTGTATATCTGTTCATCTGGTGATCCCATTCCTGAAGACGGAATGACATCACATTTATTTGCAAATTGAAGACCCAGACGGGCGGCTGCTGCATGTTTGCCTTTTCCCCTGGCTAAACCTTCAAGTTCCCTGATTACAATATCCGGGACCACCATCCTGACCGAACCGAGCAGAAAACGTAGTTCTTCAAAGAGATCTATGTTAAACTGTGATGTCATAAGGAAGGCATTGGTATCGATCAATATTGTCACTCGATCAGCGTCCCCATACCAATCAGCCGCCATCTCCCACCGACCTGCCTGCTGATAGCAATGGGTGAACCAAGACTTGCACACACCGGTCTTTTGAGAATAACTTCAGCAGCATCTTTCCGGGTATTACTGACAACTCCAACAGTCACCGCTGTTCCTACGGAAAGCATCAATGGTTCACGCTGTTTGAGTGGTTCAATCGTTACCTCACTGTTGGCCCCCACGACCCGCTCCATAAGTTTAACTGAGAACCACATCTTTTCCCAGACAGGAGGCAATTTTCCTACATGGCCAAGTACCTGGCCTGCCAGCATATCACTCTTGGTTATCGCCGGATCAAGTTTTGTCCCGATTGCAAGAAGTCCTCCAGGGGTAGCGACATGAACTTTTTTCTTCCCCTTGTGGATTTCTGTTACTTTGGTGATGATAGGTTCCCATTTGATTTTGTTTTCTACCTGGTTTTGGATACCTGGTCTGATCTCGACCTCTGCGCCATCTTCAATGAGCCCTTTAATGAGGGATCCCCCGACAACCCCTCCCTTAACATCCTTCCAACTACATCCGGGCCTGTTCACGTCAAAAGATCGTGCAATAAGCATCACCGGGTCAGCTTCCGGTTGCCTTGATGGTTCGGGAATGACTTCATCAAGTGCCTGGATTAATGCCCAGATATTGATATTTTTCTGTGCTGATACCGGGATGATGGGAGCATTTTCAGCAATAGTCCCTTTGACAAAAGCCTTGATTTCGTCATAATTCCGGATGGCATCTTTATGAGAAACCACATCAATTTTATTCTGGATAATGACGATTTTTTTAATTCCGACCAGTTCCAGGGCCATAAGGTGTTCTTTTGTCTGGGGCTGAGGGCATCGGTCTGCTGCAGATATGACAAGCATCGCTCCATCCATCAGCGCTGAACCAGACAGCATTGTTGCCATCAGGGTTTCGTGACCGGGAGCATCTACAAACGAGACTGCACGGAATGGCTCTGTCTCACCTTCACACCTGGTACATACCGGGCTTGTAGTAAGTCCTTCCGGGCCACGACATTTTCTACACCGATAAAAAATTGCATCTGCATATCCCAGTCTGATGGATATACCCCTTTTCATCTCCTCACTATGTCTGTCTGTCCAGACGCCGGTGAGGGTATTTACCAGTGTAGTCTTGCCATGGTCAACGTGACCAACCACACCGATATTCGTATTTGGAATTATTTCTTCTGGCACCAGCTATTCAACCTCCTTACGTATTTCCATCGGATAATACTTATATCCATAACCGCAGTAAGTCCACTCACATTTATGTTGTAATATAATTAGTAGCTATTAGGAAGAATGGTCTTTGGGTGGTTATCCGGCACCCGTGCATGCTCCGTCCAAAGAATGCTCATTATCAAATGGATCCTCTTCTCTCTGACGTCTTTCCTTCTCAAGCTCTGCGAGTTGCTCATCCCTGTTCATGCTCTTTTCCGGTCGTGTGGATAGTTCTGTAATTATGAGTTGATCCAGGCAGTATAAGAGGCCGGTCGTATCTATTTCTGCAAACCGGTTTTCACCTCTTTCAATCAGTCGTGTTACTATCCCGTAAGTTCCTGTTCGGGGATAACGGACTGCACTTCCTGGTTCAATAATTTCTAGACACGTATTCCTGTTCATGTTAAGAAGTTTTTAACCTGTAAGTCCCTGCTTAGTCTGCTCATTCGTTATGCTATACATAGCCCCGGTTTCCACATTCCGGTACCTGCCTGGGACTGTAACGGCACCTATGGTTGTTTCTGTTGGATATGGCACGGTAAAGGTTCCATTTACACTTTGAGTCCGGTAGGTGAAGGTTCGACCGACATTTGTATTAACCTCAAGTTCGAGAATTCCTTCGCCTGGAATTTTTGCACCTTTGACATATTCAAATATTTTTACATATCTGAGGTCATCCATATCTGCAGGGGTTGTCCGCGTCTTTGATTCAAAGATTAACCGGTAATGACCAAGTGCAGGTACAGGACTTACCGGGTCAGAGTATCCAAAATTAGCGAGGATAACATCATATTGTGGGTTTGCTTCCTGGTCAAATGCATCAATCATTGTTTTTGCTGCGGTGTAATTTGTCTGGGTTCCTCCCACCACAAGAGGAGCTGCAAGTCCAGATGCTGATTCTCTCATGTAGGTGAGGAAGTGTACATTATCCGGTTGTGTGTATGATCCATCGAAATTGTAAAGCCGGGATATCATGGTCTGATAATACTCTTCGGTTAATAATGGGTAATTCACTCCCGATTTCGGGTCATCAGGATTTGGGAAGATAAATGTTCGCTGGTATGGATAAACTCCCACATCTGGGTTATGCCAGGTGGACATGGCCCAGAATTTTCCGGTATCCATTTCATAGTCAGTTATCACATATCTCGTACTTAAATTGTCAAGGATTGCGTTGGCTTCTCTTTCATCCTGGCTCATAAAGAATCGTGCAGAGCCATTTGGACCGTTTACTCCATATTGGAATGGATTTGCATTGGGCATGCGTTTACCAAGGAATGTGATGATGTGACCATAATCCCACCAGGACATAACTCCATATGCCTGATCCGGGTATGTATAATTCTCCTTATTGTAAATTGCATAATAATCAAGGCCTGGATCCGGGGTATTCTTTTCAAGCCATTCGGTAGTTTCACGCCAGTCCGTGTTTAGATTGTAGGCACCCACAGAAAGATCTCTTCCAAGTGACAGGTATGAGAATAGGAGTGCCAGAACTAGCACAATTGCCAGGAGAATATATGAAGCACCTTTTAATGTCCTTATTTTATTGCGGCCTGCAGAAACTGCTGGTTTTTGATGTTCTTTTCCACTCTTCTTTTTTGCAGCGTTATGACCATGGTCCTGGTCCTCAGTTATTGACAATGATTCATCAGGTGTTTGAACAGGTTTTTTTACCAGGTTTAATACAAATCCCACCGCAATTCCTGAAAGGATTGCAACAGGTACTGCAAGGTAATATTCATACCTGATATGCTGCCATGTTGAAAAGAAAATTACAACTGCCCAAATGAGGGTAAAAGCATGAGACGGACAAAGTTCTTTTTTAAGCCGGTATAGGAGTACGGCTACTCCTGCACCAAAAAGCAGGAGACTATACTGGAATGTTCTCCATGCATCATCAAAAGTCCAGGGTCGTGCTTCCTGTATTGTTTTCCAGTGGATATCATCAGATCCAAAGAATCCTATGGCGTTGTCCACTAAATATTTGAATAAATCTGGTAAAAGAACTGCCAGTAATATTATTCCAAGAACAGTTACTCCAAGAATAACTGCAATATAATACCAGTATGGTTTGTCTTTCAGTCGGAATGAAAAGGCAAAAAGAATGATATTTCCTAAAATGAGAAGGAAATACGCTATTGGATGCCCAAGGGTATAGTAATTAAGACCGCCTTGGGCATGTATGCCGATTAGGAAAAAACCAATGATTGCAACAATAAATGTTATTGAATTGACTAGAAGGGCAGAAGCTCCAAGATGTCCCAGGTATCGCTGTATAATGAACCAGACGGGAGTAAATATCCCGACGAGAAGAGCAAAAAGGATCATGGTAGGCATGAGGGAGAGGCCAATTACATATGCTATTCCGCAAATGAATGCAAACAATGCAGGTTTTTTCCATGTTTCTTTATTTGAGATATCAACCGGATGTTTACGGCAGTAAACCAGTGTTGAGATATAACAAAGACAAAAGATGGTACTAAATAATACTTCTCCGATATGGTGATCCAGGTACCCGTAATATGATCTGAAAAAGAATTGACCCGGAATTATTGCAATAAAAAAAGCTGCAATTATACCTGCTTTCCAGTCGGCAATTTTTTTGACAAGAAGATAAACAACCGGAACCATAAGGACAGCCATAACACAGGTAATAAAGAGTGAGACTGAAATGAGCTCCGGCCTTGTTGTTGCTCCAAGCAAAATACACACTGTTGCGCCAATAAAGGGAAACAGAGGGCCCCAATGCATGGGTTGACCATAGGGGAAGAATGTCATCGGGTCAAACCATGAAACATTGGGATAGTTTGCAATTACCTGCTCTATCCGCCGTAACTGGTATGTCGGATCATCCATTCCAACAAAGAGCAGAACATCAGTATTTCCTGAAAAAGCAGGAATGGTTCTGATAAAAAATGATAATGACGCTATCAGGAGCAAAGCAATTCCAATAATTATGGTAAAGGGTTGTAAATATTTTGAAAATTTCATGAAATCACGTCAGGTTTATGTTTTATGCTATGTTTCACATTGATTTGCAGGGTGTTATAAAATACCGGTTTATATTGATTGGATAAGCTGCTCAAGTTCTCAGCAGAGCAGCCTTATCCTACCGATACATTGTCGTTTAGAATTCTCATGTTTCATTTGTGATCTGTCCGATGTTTAGTCCCTACATTGCAGAGTACGTACATATGTTATGAGTTGTTCCTTAAAAACATGGTAATCAAATTTCTCAGATCTTTTTCTGCATTTGCTCGAAAATTCCTCTGGATTATTATCAATTACCTCTATTGCGGTTGCAATTGCTGTGGGTTCTGGTGCAACCAGAAGGCCTGTAATTCCATCAACAACGCTTTCAAGATAGCCCCCTTCTTTCACTGCCACAACGGGTTTTCCTGATGCCATGGCTTCCAATGGAGTAATTCCAAAATCCTCATCAATTGCTGTTGTAAGAAATCCCCTGCAGGTTGAATATAATTTTAATAATGTCTCATCACTGACGGTATTGAGAAATATTACATTTTCTGGTGCATTTTTAGTTATTTTTATATATTGTGGGTAAATTTTTCCGGCAACAACCAGTTTCTTTGCAGGGAGCAATCTGAACGTTTCAATTTGTATTTCTATCCGTTTCCATTTATCAACACGGGTGACTGATAACCAGAAATCTCCGTAATATTCATTTCTATATATTTCTGTATGAACTGGCGGATAGAGTACATTAGCATCCCGCTGGTATGCTTTCCATATCCTGTTTCTTGTATTATGTGAGTTACATGCAATATTTACAACATGTTTTTGAATGAACCGTTGATCGAGGTATCGGAAAAAATTCAGAATACCAATCATGATGATCTTTTTTCCTAATGGATACTCTCGAATCGATGGATAATACATGTCATAAAAAACTCTCCTTGGTGTATGCATATAATATACATGACAGACCGGGTGCACAAGATATCGAAGGGCCATATCATCCATTATAATGAAAAAATCATATGGTAACCGAAGCCTCCTAAAAAGAAGCATACCAAATATCTGTTTCATTGGTTCTTTTGGCAATGATTTTTTTAACTCAAGAAACCGGACTTTTTTTGAAACCGGATAAACCGAATAAAAACCTGGATCTACATTCAGACAAACAATTGTCGCGTTTAAAGCAATTGCCATGTCGATTTCCAGTCGTTCCGCTCCCCCTGGAATGATAAAATCCCTACAGGTTAACAGTGCAATCTTCATACTCATACGGTAACATATCCTGCTTTTTGAGCTGTGAAATAAAAAGATCAGATGATTTCATCATAGAATCGCTCCGCAACCTGTTCCCATCTCATTTCACTTGGAGGGTCATATCTTAGAGAATTTTTCTTTTCATACTGATCTTTTAATGCTTTTACCAAGCCGTTAACGTCAGATGCCTCAATAAAACATGTTCCCATGTAAGATCCAAGGCTTTCAATCAGGCCCCCCACTTTTGATGCAATTATTGGAAGTCCGTATGCGATTCCAATATGTGCGACTCCACTTTGAGATGCCCGGGTATATGGAAGAACAAGAATATCTGCAGCTGAAAAAAATTCAGGCACATCCTCATCTGCAATATACCGGTTCACCATTACTATTTTATCCCGGAGAGGGGATTGTTCAATTCTGATAACGGATTCCTTATCTTCCCAGGCTTCTCCTGCGATGATGAGTACAGAATTATCCTGTATATTCCTGTCTGATTTTTCGAATGCTTCTATAAGTGTAGTAACTCCTTTATACGGTCTTAATAATCCAAAAAAGAGTATAACGAATTTCCCATCTGCATCCATTTTTCGTTTGGATGATTTCCTGTCCAGCACTGGATAGTGATCATAGAGCCCATGGGGAATTACCGAGATTTTCGATGGTTGGATGTTGTATTGTGATGCAATTAGATGCCTGTCATGTTCTGAGTGTACAATAAACATACTTGCAGCCCCTCTGATTATTCTCCCCATGAACTTCGCATATAACTGTAGTGGAAGAATTGCATATTCGAGAGGATCCACAACCTCGTGGAATTCCATCACAAAATGCGTTTTTCTACCCGAAAGAGTGATGATTGCAAGATATATATGAGCTATGCTTGAAGTCCACCACTGAATGATGGTAACATCAGATTTTCTGGCAATTCGTGCTCCTTTTGCCCAGGAAAAAGGATCATACCAGTCAAGCAATTCTGATACCTTCACATCCGGTGCAATAGTCAGGCATACCTCTGTCTTCCCTATCCGTTTCCATCCTGGAAACAACCGTTTTGGGAGCATATTTCGAAATAAAATAGCATTTATTTTATTTTTTTCCGATAACGCATTGCATAATCGTATTGTATAATAACTGATTCCGGACAAAAACCTGGTTGAAGGGCCAATAACGGAGATGGAAAATGAATTTTCAGCCTTCATTCAACGGTTACGCTCTTTGCAAGATTTCTGGGCATATCAATCTCGCGGCCCAGGGCATTTGCAGTGTGATATGCTATCATCTGTAAAAGGACAGTGCAGGTCAGAACCTGGATCCATTGATGAGCAGGAGGTACTGGTATGACAACATCGGCAATCTCTAAAAGTTCAATATCATCAGCAATTCCCAAGGCGATAATGGGCGTGCCTCTGGCTTTCATTTCCTTGAGGTTTCCGAGCATGACTTCATATGCTGTACCAGGTAAACAGATGGCAATTACTGGTGTTTCTGGTGATAAAAGTGCAAATGGTCCGTGTTTTAACTCCCCTGCAGCATAAGCCTCTGCGTGAATATATGATATCTCTTTCATTTTGAGGGCTCCTTCCATCATAACCGGGTAAAAAACGCCCCTTCCAACATAGAACAGATGATCTGCAGAAACACAAAGATCAACCGCTTTTGTGATATCTGTAAGCAATATCTGCTCAATGGCATATCGTCCATGGGAAAGGACTTCACTACAAGTTCCTCCTGCGAGCAGGTTGACTATCTGCATCAGCACTCCTAATTGGGCGATAAAAGATTTTGAAGATGCCACACTGATTTCCGGACCTGCATGCATGAGTATGGTATCATGAGCACTTCTGGTAATTGAACTGTTAAGCACATTGGTGATTGCTACTGTTCGTACATTATTGCAAATGCCTTTTTTAACCGCTGCAAGCGTGTCTGCTGTTTCTCCACTCTGGGAAACCCCGATGATAACATCGCTAAATGGCACAGGGGTATATTTGTATTCTGAACCAAGTTCAAGTCTGACCGGGATGCCACAGGCAGGTTCCAGAAGATACCTGAAAATCATGCCTGCATGATATGAACTGCCACATGCGACCACAGTAATTGTTTTTGCCTCCTTTAATGACCTGGGTAGCGTGCTATCAATAACGGCATGAACTGCATGGTGAATGACATCCGGCTGCTCAAACATTTCTTTCAACATGTAATGGGCAAATCCACCTTTCATTACTGCATCTGGAGTCCACGTTATCTCGTTTATCTCCTTTTGAACAGGCTTATTCTCCATATATACGGTGTATATTTCTGGTCTGATGTCAGCAACATCACCATCATCCAGGTAAATAACTCTTGAGGTATATTCCAGGATTGGTGTGATGTCTGATGCGGCAAATATCTCTCCATCTCCAATCCCAAGTACGAGGGGGCTTTGGTTTCTTGCAGCAATAAGGCGGTTTTCACCTTCAGATAATACTAAAATTGCATAAGAACCTGCCAGAAAAGGGAGAGTTTTTTGAACTGCAACCAGGAGATCATCATCATATACCTCTTCAAGAAGGTGGGCGATAACTTCTGTATCAGTATCTGAACGGAAAATATGGCCCCTTTCAATGAGATCACGTTTTAATGATGCATAATTTTCAATAATACCATTATGCACGACTGCAATTTTTTCATTACAGTCCAGGTGAGGGTGGGCATTGATGTCAGAAGGGATCCCATGGGTTGCCCACCTGGTATGACCTATGCCCAGGGTTCCCTGAAGTATTTCAGCTGAGTCAGATATGTGCGATACCTTTCCTGTTTTTTTATGGACACAGACATTACCTGCCAGGGTTGCAATACCAAATGAATCATACCCCCTGTATTCAAGTCTGCGAAGTCCCTGGATAAGAATGGGGGCGGCATTTCGAAATCCAACATATCCAACAATGCCACACACGATTACATCACCTGTGTTTTGTCAGGAATTACCGAATTTGAAAATCTCTTGTCAGATTTACCCTGAATACAGACATTATTGCCAACAATTACATTTTCCAATAAAATATTCGGAGAACTGATAACCCCGTTCCCCATAATGACTCCGCAAGAGGAGCGTATTGGGGTGTTATCTAAAATAATAAAACCATCTTTATGGACAATTAATGAATTCTCTCCGATAGTGCACCCTTCACCAATGACCGATCCGGAAATGCTGCAATGAGATGCAATGACTGCATCATTCATGATGATGGATTTATTGATGGTAGTATGGGAGTTCACCGTAACACGTGATCCAATGCTGGTTCCTGGTTCGATAACTGCATGTGCCCCTATTTTACAATCTTCTCCAATAAAAACAGGTCCTGTAATAACTACTCCCGGTTTAATTTCTGTTCCTTTTCCTATGGATACTGGTCCTTGTATGACTGCAGACGAGCTTATAATACCCGCTTTTTGAGCCGTGATATCTGTAAGCAGTCTCTCATTCATCGTGAGCAAATCCCACGGATAAATGGCATCCTGCCAGGAATGTGCCTTTATCGCAGTAATTTTTGTGCCCAACCGGATTTCAGCATCGATTACTTCACTCATGCTATTGTCTGCTATTCTCCAGACCAGTTCTGAACTAATATGATATATTCCACAACTGACCGTCATCCGGCTTGCCTTGATAGGTTTTTCTGTGATACTCGTTACAATATCCCCTTCGATAGTTATAACTCCGAAATTTGAAGGTTGTTTGTGTGTGGTATATAAAAGAGAATTTTTTATGGTTATGATATCCCTGAGTGATCCTGAATCAATGTAATTATCACCGGGAATTACAAGAACATCATCCTTAATCATCCCCTTTGCACAAAGAAGGGCGTGTGCTGTCCCTAGCTGCTCTGCTTGCTGAACGATCATTACCGGGAAACTGAGCTGGGATAGGTGACGCATTACCTGCTCTTTTCGAAAGCCGACAACAACAATGATATCGCGAATTCCTGCATTTACCAGCGAGTTGATGTTATGCTCAATAATTGGTTTGTTTGCAACGGGAATGAGAGCTTTCGGGCGGTTCTGTGTCAGTGGGCGAAGTCTTCTCCCTTCTCCCGCTGCAAGAATTACTGCCTTTAGGCTCATCTTCGTATCACCGTATTATCTTCAATTTTTCCCTCTACACAAGTATGAGGTCCGATTCTGCAATGATTGCCAATTATTGCACCAACATTCACAGAGCAGTTTATACCAAACAGGACATCGTCACCGATAACAGCACCGAATTTTTTTCTTCTGGTATCTGATCCACCAGCATGGATGTGGCCTTTATCATGTCTTAAATTGGCAATTTTTGTTCCTGCTCCAAAATTACACCCGCTTCCAATGATGCTGTCACCGATATAGGAAAAATGGGGGACTTTGGAATTATCCATGATAATGGAGTTTTTAATCTCGGAACAATGCCCGATATGGCAATTATTTCCTACAGCAGTACCCGGTCTGATATATGCATGAGGTCCGATTCTGCAGTCAGATCCGATTATACATGGTCCCTCGATGTATGATCCTGCCAAAATTACGGTCCCCGGACCAATAATTACTTCTCCTTTGATTATTACCCCGTCTTCTATTGTTCCATCCTGCTTTGGGGTGATGTTTTTTATCATTTCTTCATGAACTCCGAGGAGATCCCATGGAAAACCCATGTCTGCCCAAAAATCAATTAAAATGCCTTGGAGGGTTTTGTTATCAATATATGATCTCAAGGCATCGGTCAGCTCAAACTCACCCCTGGGAGAAGATGTGATATTTTTTAAAAAATCAAAAATGCTTATATCGAAATGATATATTCCGGCATTGATAAAATTACCCGGGGGATTTGGTGATTTCTCAACGAGGTCAACAATAAGGTCTCCTAAAAGACAGACTACTCCAAAGTCCTGAGGATGATTTGAGGTAAAGATTGCCATGGAAGGAGCTGGAGTTTCCATCATTTTTCTGATGTCTTCTGCTTTTAGAATCATATCTCCATTTAACAGGAGGAAATCTGTCTTAACATGGGGGGCTACGGTTAATAGTGCATCTCCTGTTCCAAGCTGGCGTTTTTGTGTTACATACCAGATTGACACACCAAGTGCTTTTCCATCTCCAAAGTATTCCCGTACTGATGATTCACCATATCCGACAACCAGGATAAACTCACATATTCCTGCTTCATGGGCAGAGCAGATGAGATGTTCGAGCATGGGCTTTCCCGCAAGTGGTAACATCACCTTCGGGCGTGAACCCGTCAAAGGTCGCATTCTTTTTCCTTCACCTGCTGCCAGGATGACACAAACAGTCATTATTTTGCCTCTCTTTTTGCAATCGTTATCATTTCTTCGCCTTTTTGCAGATATTTTTTAGCAATTTCTGGAGTTTTTCCTTCTGCGGTAAACCTGATTTTCGGCTCGGTTCCACTTGCCCTGACAAGGCACCATCCATCTTCTTCTTCTATTCGAATACCATCGGTTGGATTTACGGCACCAAGGGTATAGAGGAGGTCATGTGCATTATCAATCGGAATTGATCTTCTAAGGAGGGGATAACTGGGTATTGATGCTATTTCAGAAGATAAATCCCATTCTCCTGCCATTTCACAAAACAATGCAGCAGCAAATGGACCATCGGGACAATGGGATATATCAGGGAATATCCAGGCACCGGATGGTTCACCTCCGAAATCCCCCCACCTGACTAGAAGTTCTGAAACATACGCATCTCCAACTGGTGTTCTCCTGACCTCTGCAACCTCTTCTATAGCCATGGAAGTATCATAGGTTGTGACGACCTGCTTTGCATCCAGGTATTTTGCAAAAAGGATGAGAAGGGTATCTCCGGAGATATAGGTACCATTTTTATCAAATGCCATCATCCGATCAGCATCACCGTCATGGACGACAGCACAGGTAGCTTCGCTTTTTTTAATAAGAGGCGGTATATACAGGAGATGTTCAGGGAGTGGTTCAGATGGTCTTGCAAAATGCCCTGAGATATTCGCATTCACTGCAATCGTTTTGGCCCCCATTCTCGTAAGTAGATGGGGAGTGATTACTGAACCCGCTCCATTTCCGCAATCATTGATAACTTTGAGATCTTCCTTTATATGGATTTTTTTTGCGATAGCACTGGCATGTTCTTCAATCGCCTGTGTTGAAGATAGTATGCCCTGTTGTTTCCAGTTTTCCCATGGAATATCATCGATAGTATCTTCAATTTCCTTTTGCTGCTTTGATGAGAATGAGGATCCGTCCGGATTGAATAGTTTCATCCCGTTATATGGTTCAGGATTGTGTGATGCGGTAATCATACATGCTGCATCTGTGCACCGCCCTGCATATGCAACTGTCGGAGTTGGTGCAATTCCCCCATTGAAAACCGTTGCTCCTGTCGCACACGCCCCTGCACAAAAAGCAGATGAGAGAAGGGGCCCGGTTGTCCTGGTGTCATGTCCCATGACGATTCTGCGATTTTTAGACCCGACTGCCTTTCCCACCCTTAATGCCAGACTGATTAGGTTGTCATCATATTTCCGACGGATTCCGGAAGAACCAAACAGCATAGTACAGAGGTTCAATCTTCATAGGTTTGAAGGTTCGCTCTTCCAAAAGGACAGAAATGCTGACATTTAAGGATATGCGCAGTTCCTGATGTTGAAGGGCCAATGAAGATTACTTTTTCAGGTGAATACCTGTTAAAAAACTCACTTTCATTTTCCACCAGACCATCTCCGGAAATGAGAATTATATCTGCTTCTTCTGGTTTAGCTACCAGGGAATTACCTGCCAGTTTTTTTGCATCAGGCATCTCTCCGCAACAATAGATTCTCTTTCCCCTGATGGATTCTGATAATGCATCCCTGCAGAGTGAATGTTTTTCCTGTGAGCAGGCATGCAGTATTCTGTTTAAACATAAAAACCCGGAAACGGCATTAATTATTCCTGCTGCTGCTCCCCTCTGGACAGATTTTTTCAGTGGCGCATCTCCCATGAATGACGCCTTCGTTTTCACTTTGATTGGTTCTTCTGATACAAATACTGCAGAACGCCCCCCAAATATTACCTGGACCGGGACTCCCCTTTCATATGCGCACCGGCTTAGATCATAATCCGGGGTTATGACTACCGGGCTATCTTCGATTCCGCATTCTTCCATCATCGGTATCAATTTTTGAACTGCCTTGTTTATTGGATGCATCTTATCATTCTCTCTCTTCTCTCCACCCATATTCTCCGATTAAAGGGACAAATCTGACTGCTCCAAACCGCTCGGTGAAGAATTCATTATTTATTCGCCTAATACGAGTCAAAACCTGGATATACCTGTCTCCCACCGGTGCAACAATTCTTCCTCCCTCAACCAGTTGATCCTTAAGCGGTATTGGGATTTCGGGAGCCGCAGCAGTAATAAGAATTCCATCGTATGGACTCTTATCCGGGAATCCTAAAGTTCCGTCCCCGGTGATGATACAGATATTGTCTATGCCGGCACGGTTCAGGTTTTCCTTTGCCTGGCTGGCAACCGGGCTGATCCGTTCAATAGTGATAACCTCCACTCCGCACTGGACCAGAATTGCTGCCTGATACCCGGAACCTGCTCCAATTTCCAGAATTTTTTCGCCCGGAGACGGGTTTAGGAGGTCGGTCATCACAGCTACAATGTACGGTTGTGATATTGTCTGTCCATTTCCAATCGGGAGAGGATAATCACCGTATGCTTCTTTTTCGTATGCATGAGGGACGAAAAGATGCCTCGGCACCGTTTTCATCGCATTTAACACCCGGGGGTTGGCAATACCCCGTGCTTTTATCTGAGTATTGACCATCTGTTCGCGTTCAAGTGCCCGGGTATTATTCATTTCAGAATCCGGATTTTTCAGCAGCATCAATTGCGGCATTGATCTGGTTTTGTAAAACATCAGGTAAACCTTCAAGTTTTACATCCAGGAATCCACGGATAATTGTAGCTGTCGCTGTCTCTTCGTCCAATCCGCGAGCCATCAGGTATTCTATCTCATCCCGGGCGATTTTTCCAACTGCTGCTTCATGAGATAGTTCAGTATCAACCACGTCTCCTTTAATTTCAGGAATTGCATGAATTGTTCCGTCTCGGAGGATGAGGCCTTTGCATTCTATATGTCCCTTTGTTCCTTTTACCATCCCGTCAATTCTGCCCCTGGAAAGAATTGTTCCTCCAGTGGTGATGGCCCTGGTTATTAGTTCTGCACTTGTCCCTTTCGCTTCTAGAGTCGCAGTTGATCCAAGGTCCATAAAAGATCCTGGTGTACAGACAACCACGCTGCTGAATCTGCCTACTGCCCCTTCTCCTTGTAACCGGCAGAGAGGGGCCATCTGGATCTTCCTGACGGGTTCCATACAGACATAATTTGACAGGAAAACTCCGTTCTCTTCTACAATTGCAACCGATCGTGGAAATACCGAGATATTTTGTCCCCAGTTATGAATCATGGTTGAAGTGACTTTTGCTCCTTTTCCGACATATATCTCGGTCACTCCAAGGTGGGCTCCACTGTTTCTCCTACTGGAACTGGTACAGCCGGAGATGATATGAAGTTCAGCGTTCTCTTCAGCGATAACGATATTGTGCACATGCTGGACAGGTGAATCTGACATGAAAAGACACGCCTGAAGGGGATAGATACTTTTTGTTCCTTTTTTGGCAATAATTACAAATCCTTTAGGATCTGGCCGGGATGCAACATACCTGGTGTATTTATCCTTATCGTTCGGAACTGCTTTCCAGATGTAATCACGAATCCACGGGTATTGCTCAACTGCCCTGGCAAAAGTCAGAAATTCAATGCCCTGGCAATCAGATGTGATATGACAAACATCCTGGTCTTTTTGGAAGAAACTACCTGATCTGTTCTTCATCTCCACTTCAAGACCAGTGAGGGCCAGTCTTTTCTGGTCAGCATCGGAGAGATCAGTCATCTGTATTGTGTTGTCCATGGTTCAGCCTTTCTTTCATTATGTTATACCTTTGTCCACTTTATCGCTCTCATATTTACATGAAAAAACACAAGTCCTGTAATACATCTCAATCGGGAAATCCTTGAGTATTAAGAGTTTTTTAAGTTTTTCGTGATACAAAATCGCAACACGCAATATGAGCACTATTTTTATTTATTGGATGGTGTCTGCATCCCGCACAATTCTGGCAACTCAGCAATAGAATTAATGTAGTGATCTGGTGTAACTTCGCAAGTATCTGTTTCTCCTGGTTTAAACTTACCTGTAAGGGTAATAATACCAGTCATCCCTGCAATTTGTGCCCCATTCACATCGGTCATGATATCATCCCCTATCATGGCGACCTGCTTAGGAGACATCTGAAGATCAGATAACGCATACCTGAAAAAGTTCAGGGAAGGTTTTCCCATAATAACTGCAGTTTTTCCAGATGCAAATTCCAGTGCCGTAACAAATGGTCCGGCACTAAGAGACAGGCCGTCAACATCTTTCCAGTACCTGTCTTTTTCCAGGGCTATCAGTTCTCCATCATTCATGAGAGAACGAAATGCGGAGTTCATGTGTTCATAGGTGAAGTTTTCAGCAGCATCACCAACGACTACAGTTGATGCTTCCGGGTCATGGTTAATACCAGCTCTGGCAAAATCATCCATTAATTCACTGGTAACAAGCAGGTTGCAGGTTTTAATCTTCTTTTCCGAAAGATAATGAAAAGCTGCTAATGCTGGCGTGTATATGTCATGATCAGATATTCCAGTATTCAGAAGCCTGAGTTTTTTTATGACACTGTTCATGGATTTTCGTGATCCATTTGAAACAAACCTGTGCGGGATTTTCTCTTTGATAAGAAATGTAATTACTTCTGATGCCCCTGGAATCGGTTCATTTCCGATCATCAGTGTGCCATCAATGTCGAGAAGAAATGCCTGGATATTCATGATTTATTTATAGAAACCAGATATGATATGATTTCACTATGCTATGTTGAATTACCGGTCCACACTGGATGCATCTGCATTAATTATATATGGAATTGACGAGAACGTTATAGAGCATCTGCATCGATGGTCTAGAGGTATGACTTTGGCCTTCCAAGCCAATAGCTCGGGTTCGAATCCCGATCGGTGCACTCTTTCTTTTGTTGTGGGCTCGTGGTCTAGCTGGTTATGACGTCGCCTTCACACGGCGGAGATCCTGAGTTCGAATCTCAGCGGGCCCATATTATGGACCTTTCTGAATATATTCTGTCAATTTTTAATAATTACCAGTTGCCGGCTGGTTCCTGGCAACAAAGTTCCAGCAATATTGAAAAAAAAGGTTATGAAGTGTTTCCTGCGCTAGCTACTGATGCAACAGAAGCCGGGATGATTGGAGTGATATCTCCCCCGGATGAACCTCCTGGCGTCATTTGTGCCAGAACATAGGAAGTTCTTCCTTCAAGAACAGTCACAATCTGCTCCCAAGGCTGGTATCCGGGTACTTCAATTCTTATGGTATGTTGACCGGGAGTAACCTGGGAGAGTGTCACCGGGGTTTGTCCCTGTGCAACACCATCGAGGTATGCAACACCATTCCCGGGCAGAGATGAGATCATCACATATCCATAGATGGGAGTCCACCATGACGGATACAGTGCGGCGGTTACATAAGTTACACTGCCGCCACCTCTGACCTCAACCTGCTGGTTCCAATCCAGGTACCCATCTGATGTAACACGAATCTGGTGAACACCTGGATTTACATCTGCCAGCCAAAGTGGTCCGACACCTGAGAGGACACCATCAACATAGACTGATGACCCTGATGGATACGTGTATACACTCAGGATTCCATTCTGGCTTGGCTGCAGTCTCATATCTGCAACAACTTCTGTTGCTCTGCCTGATGTGACCGGGATATTCAGATAATAATCGGTGAATCCTGGTTTGGTTACTTTTAACTGGTATACTCCGGCTGCCAGGTTATCAATCCGGAATGTCTTAAGGAACTTAGTCTCTCCTTTCAGGACATTATCCAGATATACGGAAGAGCGGTCAGGAGCGTATATAATTTTGATGGATCCGGATCCAACAGGTCCTGATCGGGTTTCAATGTAATCAGTTTTTATCGCCGTGTTAGATGATGCCTGGTTGCTTGCAGTCAGTTTGACGGTGAATCTTCCTGCCTGCTGATAAACATGAAGTGGATTTGCCACTATTGCAGTGCCACCATCTCCAAAGTCCCATGCCCACATGGTTGGTCCACCCTGGGATCTGTCACTGAATTGAACACTAAGAGGAACATTTCCATTTGTCGGGGTTCCGACAAAGTCTGCAATTATGCCTCCTGAAGGAGAAACGGTGATATACCCTTCTTTGACCTTTGTGCTTGATCCGCCCGTCTGTGAGCTTGCGGTCAGTTTGACCGTGTATGTACCTGCATTCTGGTATGTGTGTGATGGGTTTGCCAGCATTTCAGAAGTTCCGTCTCCAAAGTCCC